>OLPI01000119.1_pt1 | contig 68465 bp, 41 predicted proteins | sample 1672361 | NCBI WGS metagenome assembly OLPI01 (sample SAMEA3136675, study PRJEB25190) | human gut metagenome
GGATAAACGCTGAAGGCATCTAAGCGTGAAGCCCCCCTCAAGATGAGATATCCCTACGTAAGTAGTAAGACCCCTTGAAGACGACGAGGTAGATAGGTCAGAGGTGGAAGTACAGTAATGTATGGAGCTGACTGATACTAATCGGTCGAGGGCATGACCAAGCAAGGTGATAGGTAGGATGAAAGAAAATATTTCTTGTATGCAGTTTTGAAGGTATATGAAAGACAAGAAGCAATCAACGATATGTTGGTTGTTTTTTATTATATCGACACTTCCGTGTTCTTTCGGAAGTTGTACGATACCAAAACTAAAATTCTTATCATAGGATCTGGTAGATTCAGAAGCGAAATCTTTCTGCATCTGCCGGATCTTTTTTAAATTGTTACAATGATATCAAAAAAATCAAAAAAAATCAAAAAAAATCACCTTGACAGTAAAAAAACACAAAAAGTTCGGAAATAATACTGCTGTAAAAAAGTGACAAATAATATATCATTTATCATAGTCTTATTGTGTAAATTACGTGATTAAAGGAGGACTTGAAGATGAAGAAGAAATATTTGGCAATATTGATGGCAGCGGTACTTGTGGCAATGTCGGTAGTCGGATGCGGCAGCTCGAATGATAAAAAGGCGAAAGAATCAGATAAAAAGACAACACAAAGTACAGATAAAAAGACGGATAAAAAGTCAGAAGATACCTCTCAGGACGCAGGAGAAGTTGTGGAAAGTCCGGATGCATTAAATGTTGCAGAAGATACATTCCAGATGGCAGATCTGGTAACAAAGGTTGGAGGTACAGAGGCAGATCTGCTTGCAATGCTGGGAGCATCGGAGGCAGCGGAAGTATATAATACAAAGCTCTTTGGAGCAGACGTGGCAATTAATGTAACAAGTAATGAGGGAACAGTACAGGGAATCACACTTACATTTGCATCCGTTGCAAAGGATTCATTGGTGAATGCAATCTCCGAACAGCTTGGAGCAGACGGAGAGGAAGCAGATAATAAGACCAGCTGGAGTTACGAAGACAGAAATATAGTATTGACAGCAGGGGGACAGGACAACGTAGTTGAAATCAGCCAATAGCTGATGGATGACAAAAAAGAAGGGATACAGCTATGAAAAAGGGAAAATATGTAATGGAAGGACTGTTTAAGGTTTTTAATATTGCAGGGATGGCCTTTATCTTTGTGGGGGGACATACCGGATATATATCCGGCAAAGATATGCTGTATCAATTGCTTCTTTTTGTAATCATATACTGTTTTATGGCTCATACATATGATGCATTTGAAGCGCAGAACAAGAAGAACAAAGAACTGATCTATTCGCAGGGACTGGCACTGTTTCTGGCGGATGCAGTTACATATCTGACAGGACACGTTACAAAGACAGACGGAAATAGTATATGGATAACAGTTCTGATCCTGATGGGACAGGTTTCGTTTGCGGCTGTATATACGCTGGGAAGCAATCTGCTGTTCTGCCACCTGTATGGCAGGAAAGAGGCAGCTGTTCTGTATGGAAGCAGCGAAGCATTTGAAAAAATGGAAAATCTGAAACAGATATCAGACCGGATTCATGTGAAAATGTGGATCCGGATTTTGGAGGTTACACCGGAGATTTTAGAACAGCTGAAGAATGTGGACCTTGTTATCCTTCAGGAAGCGGATAAAGTACAAAGGGATAAGATCCTCCGTTATTGCGCTGGAAATGGAATTGAGGTCTATCTGAAACCGGAAATGGAAGATGTGCTGATAAGCACTATGAAGGCGGTATCCGTGAATGGAACCATGCTGTTACAGATGGAGAATAAGGATGAAAGACCGGTATACGAGATAATGAAACGGCTGATGGATGTCTGTCTGTCGGCAGCGGGGCTGATCGTGTTATCGCCGGTGATGCTTCTTACGGCAGTTTTGATTAAAGCACAGGATGGCGGAACTGTTTTATACCGTCAGAAGCGGCTGACCAGGAATGGAAAAATATTCGAAATATACAAATTCCGCAGTATGAAGATGGATGCGGAAAAGGATGGAAAAGCAAGACTGGCAGAAAAATCCGATGACAGGATTACGTCGGTAGGAAAATGGATCCGCATGACAAGAATTGACGAACTTCCGCAGTTCATCAACGTGTTAAAAGGTGATATGAGCATTGTGGGACCAAGGCCGGAAAGACCGGAGCTGGCAGAAAAATACACGGAAGAGAATCCGGAATTTGCAATCCGTCTGAAGGTAAAGGCCGGAATCACCGGATTTGCACAGGTTTACGGAAGATATAGTACAGTGCCTCTCGAAAAGGCACGGATGGACGCTTATTATATCGGAAACGCATCGGTACTTATGGATATACGTCTGATTCTGGCAACGGCGAAAGTCATTTTTATGAAAGAAAGTTCGGAAGGCATCGAAAAAACAGAAAGTAAGGCAGAAAACAGAGCAAAAAACAAAGCATATAAGATGACAAAGGAGAGAGAGACAGCATGAGATTCAGCGTTGTGATTCCTTTATACAATAAAGAAAACTGCATCCGCAAGACACTGGAAAGTGTAAAAAAGCAAAGATTCAAAGACTACGAGGTGATCGTGGTTGATGACGGCTCGACGGACCGTTCACTGGAAGAAGCCGAGAAGATGAAATGTGAAAACATATCCATCATACGCCAGCAGAATCAGGGCGTGTCGGTTGCAAGAAATACGGGGATCTTACATGCACAGGGAGAATATATCGCATTTCTGGATGCGGATGATGAGTGGGAACCATGGTATCTGGAGACAATCCATCATCTGACGGAGCGCTATCTGGAAAGTGATATGTATGTCACTGCGTACAGAATAGATATGGGGAATGGAAAAGAACACTATTCGGCGCGGCTGACTCCGGCAGCTGGATGTCTGGAAAGTTACTGGCTTACCTATCAGTATGCCTATGACTTCGTCTGGACATCGGCAACTGTGATCCGGAGGTCGGCGGTCTTAAAAGCAGGATTATTCAGAGCGGGGGAAAAGATTGGACAGGATCTCGATCTGTGGTCAAGAGTGGCCAGAAATAATCCGAAGGTTGCATATTCTTCAGAAGTCTGTGTGAATTATCACCGGATGGCAGAAGCGAATGCGCGAACAAGAGTGAAGGTTGCAAAAGCAGATGCATTTATAAAGAATCTGGAAGAAGAGCTTGAGAATCCTGCACACAGCAAAGCAGAACTTGCAATGATCCAGCACAAATACAACATGAAAATGACCGTATATATATATACCAGCATTCTTGCGGGAAATAAGGCGGAAGCCAGAGAAGCAATGAAACGGTGGAAGGGGGAGTTGTCCCGGAAAGCCAGACTGGTACAGGCGGGACTTAAGATTGCCGGATTTATGCCGGATGTTGTATTGCGGACGGTGTATGCAGTCAGACTCAAGGCTTTTTAATAATGGAGTGATTGATTGTGAACAGGATAAAATATTACGGAAAATGGTGTTACAGAGGAGCTGAGATGGCAGGAAATTATGGACTGAGTAAGATATTCGGCGTTCAGAAGGCAAAAGAAATTCACACAAGAATCCATTTCCATAAGACCATCAATCTGACACATCCCAGAAAGCTGAATGAGAAGATTCTCTGGACGGAATACAATACGGACGGGCAGATGAGAACCCGGCTGACGGATAAATATGAAGTTCGTAAGTTTGTGGAACAAAAAGGGTATAAAGAAACCCTAGTTCCGCTTCTGGGCGTGTATGACAAAGCAGAAGAAATTCCATTTGATGAACTTCCGGAGAAATTCGTATTAAAAGCGACACATGGCTGCGATATGAATTACTTATGTACGGACAAAAAGCAATTAGATCAGAAAGAACAGAGAGAATTAAGAAAGATGATACGTTTCTGGTTAAGCTTTCATATGGCTTATATGGCACTGGAAACGCATTACCGCGATATCAGACGCCGGATTATCTGCGAAAAATACATAGAAGCAGAAAGCGGACTTCCGGATTATAAATTTCACTGCAGCAATGGAAAAGTCAGATTTATTCTTGTGTGTAATCAAAAGGGCGCAAAAAGATATAAGAATGTATTTGACAGAGACTGGAAGGAACTGGATGTCGTGGAAGGGACAGAAGTAGATCCGGAGCCTGTGAAACGGCCGGACAAGTTGGAAGAGATGATCCAGATGGCAGAAAAACTGGCAGAGGGAATTCCGTTCGTAAGGGTGGATCTTTATCAGGCAGATGGGAAAATCTATTTCGGGGAAATGACATTTACACCGGCTACAGGTGTGTTATTTCATTTTAAAGATACTTTTCTGGAAGAAGAGGGAAAGTATTGTGTGACAGAGAATAAGAGGTGTGGTTATGAAAAAGATAGCAGTGGCCGGGGCAGGGTACGTAGGTCTTGCTAATGCGGTTCTTCTTGCACAGAATGAAGAGGTATGGATCTATGATGTTGCGGAAGAAAAGGTGCAGATGTTGAAAGAAAGAAGAAGCCCTGTAAAAGACAAAGAAATGCAGGAGTTTCTGGACGGAAAGGAACTGCATCTGCATATTACGACAGATGCCAGAGAGGCATTTGAAGATGCGGAATTTATTATCATTGCGGTGCCGACAGATTACGATGATGAAACGAAATATTTTAATACAACGATTGTGGAAGCGGTAACGGAACAGGCCATTTCATATGCCGGAAACAGTACGATCGTCATCAAATCGACAATTCCGGTTGGCTATGTAAAGAAACTGTGTGAAAGATACCATACAGATCATATATTCTTCAGCCCGGAGTTTCTGAGGGAAGGACATGCACTGTATGATAATCTGTATCCGTCCAGAATCGTGGTTGGAATTCCGAAGGAAACGGTAAGCTGCAGGAGACGTGCAGAAGAATTCGCCGGATTGTTAAAGAAAGGTGCAGAAAAAATAGAAATTCCGGTGCTTGTGGCAGGAAGTTCGGAGGCTGAATCAATCAAACTTTTTGCCAATACTTATCTTGCACTCAGGGTCGCTTTTTTTAATGAGCTGGATACTTATGCAGAATACCGTGACCTGAATACATCACAGATTATTGAAGGGGTGTGCATGGATCCGAGAATCGGTAATTATTATAATAATCCGAGTTTTGGATATGGCGGCTATTGCCTGCCGAAGGATACAAAGCAGCTTCTTGCCAATTACGGGGAGATTCCGGAGAATCTGATTGAAGCAGTCGTAGAGTCGAACCGTACACGGAAAGAACATATTACAGAAAGAATTATGAGCAGGAATCCGGAATGTACCGGGGTGTACCGCCTGGTAATGAAATCCGAAAGTGATAATTTCAGACAGTCCAGTATTATCGGAATTATACAGCGTCTGCGTAACCGTGGAAAGAAAGTCGTGATCTATGAACCGAATCTGAAGGATGATTATTTTGAAGGTGTTGAAATCATTAAGAGTCTGCAGGAATTTAAGCAGATTTCAGATGTGATCATTGCAAACCGGGAGAGCCCAGAACTGAACGATGTAAGTGATAAGGTGTATACGAGAGATCTGTATACACGGGATTAGAGATAGAACCGGAAGTTTCATGGGAGCAATCCCCAAGTCAATATGACGATATGATATGAAACGAAAAGAAAGGAGAAGAAGTAAAAAGAAGAAAAGCAAAAAGAAAGGAGCAAGGAGAAAGAGATGAAAAAACTACTAACAGGAACATTGGCAGCGGTGTTATCGGTATCTTTGTGTACACCGGCGGTATATGCGAAAGACAATGTCGAGACGAAGACATTGAAAAAGAGTAACTCCGGCAACCCGATGCTTGGGTTTGATGAAAACGGGGATATTCTTTACGGCGGGGATCCGTCAGTTCTGGTTGACGGTGATACCGTATATTGCTATGTAGGTCACGATACCTCAAGCAATGAATCTTACTGGATGCCAGACTGGAGATGTTATTCTTCCAAAGACATGAAGAACTGGACCTATGAGAGCAAGATCATGAACAGTTCGGATATCAAGGGAGGTAATAACCACGAGGCATGGGCAGGACAGGTGGCAAAAGGTTCTGATGGAAAGTACTACTTCTATTATTGTACACAGTTTTCAGATGGAAAAGGAGTCGGAGTCGGTGTTTCGGACAGTCCGACAGGTCCGTTTAAAGATGTGAATCAGAAACCGCTGGTAAGTAACAGCCAGACCGCGAACAGCGTACATTCATGGGAAGACATCGACCCGACGGTATGGGTCGAAACCGATGAAAATGGTGTCGAACACAGATATCTTGGATGGGGAAATACAAGATTCTTCGTATGTGAATTGAATGAAGACATGATATCCATAAAGGATCAGGATGGTAATCCGGATAATCTTTCTGTCGGATACGGCAAAGGAAATGATATCGTAATCGGAAAGATTAACAATTTACAGGGACATACTTATACGGAAGCACCATGGTATTACCGTCAGAAGGATGAAAACGGCAATTATTATGGCAAGTACTATATGTTCTTTGCATGTGACTGGAGAGAGCAGATGGCATATGCTACGACCGATGACATCATGAGCAATGAATGGGAGTTCGGTGGAATCATTATGGAACCTTCTGCAACAGCCAACACAAACCACATGGCAGTATTTGATTTCAAGGGACAGACATATTTCGTATATCATGACGGAAGCCTTCCACACGGAAGCGGATACCGCAGAGTTGCATGTTGTGAGCCATTTACGATCAATGAAGACGGAACGATCGATCCAATCAAAAAGACCGCAACAGGACTTACCGGAACAGCATCACAGATTACAGATTCCGATGGCAATTACATTTCTCACAAATCATTCGTGAATACACTGCTGGACGCAGACTATCCGATCACAGGAAAAGCACTTCAGGTTGATTTTTATAAAGATGGAGAAGAAAGCAGCTGGGAGATCAATCCTGGTAAATCCAGCAAGAAAGACGAATATGTATCAATTGAGTCGAACAACAAACCGGGACTTTATATCACGGCACAGGATCCGAAGAACGGTGTGATCACACCGGTACTTTCACAGGATGTGAAAGGAACAACAGCCGAAGCCGAGAGCATGACATTCCGTACCTTAAAAGGATTTAACGGAAGCGGTGTTACATTTGAAAGTGTCAAATATCCTGGCTATTATCTGACAAGTAAAAACGGAGTCCTTTCCATGACACAGGATCCGTCTGACAAAGACGCAACATTCTTTGTATCTACAGATACAGAAATTAAATCAGGAAAAGCAAGAAAGACAAAACGTATGTACACAGTCGGAGAGGAACTGAAGACAAACGATATCCGTATTCAGTTATATCTTGAGACAGGCAAAACGGTTAAAATTACGGATTATACAACGAATGCAGATAAGATTGACATGACAACGACAGGTAAAAAGACACTGAAAGTGACATATGAATACAACGGCGAGAAGAAGACTGACAATATTCAGATCACAGTTGTTGATTCCGCATATAAAAAGAAATAAAAGGTCCTGATGGAAAGGAGAAATTGCTATGAAACGGAAAAAAGTAATGTCTGCAGCACTTGCAGGTGCACTCGTAATTACCATGATGGTTCCACCGCATCTGGCATTCGCTGCAAAGTCCGCAAGTCTGGACGGACTGGTAGGTGAGTGGACATTTGAGAATGAAACACTGGAGAATGATGTAGAAGGAGGAACCGCTGCATCTGCAATCGTAACAGGTCTTGGTAATTATTCCGGAACTGTTACCTACACAGAAGACAGAAACGGCGGAAAAGCTGTAAAACTCGGAGATTATGGACTGAAACTGAACCAGCAGGATCTGGGAGATAACTTCACAGTATCTATGTGGCTGAAACCGGATGGAAATATCAGCGATAACCAGAGCGTATTATTCCTCGGATACCATAATCCGGAAAAATGGCTGGCTATTGCAGGTGATGGAAATAACAACAGTACCACCAAGATCTGGGCAAATGGTAACGGATACAGCTGGACGAAATGGGCAAATAAAGACCTCAGTGCAGAGTGGCACTGTGTAACAATTACCGGCGACAAAGATAATGTTAAAGTATACGTAGACGGAGAGAAGACTGCAGAGAATAAGACGAGTGCACCACTGACCGGAAGCAACCAGGACATTTACGTCGGTGTTACAAACTGGGACGGAGAATTCACCGGATCTGCAGATGACATTAAAGTTTATAACAAGACTCTGACAGAAGGAGAAGTATATCAGTTATATGATGATTCTTCAGCAGAGAGCCTTCTTGAAAAAAACGGAATTGAAGCAACAAAATCTCTGAACATGGTTGTCGGAAGAGAAGAGAACATCGAAGTAACGATGCCGGCGGTAGTAAAAGAAGCAAATCCTTCTGTTGCATATGTGACCGATAATAAGGATATTGCAACCGTAGACGAGACTGGAAAGGTTACCGCAACCGGAGCCGGAACAACAAAGATCACAACAAAGGTTACGCTTGGCAGTACGACGAAAGAAGCTGTGACTGAAGTAATGGTAAAGAGTGGACTGGAAGAAAACCTGAAAGCAACATACTCTTTCGAAGACAATTTGACGAACAGTATTACAGATAAGGACGCAACAGCAGTTACAACAAAGCTGGCGGCTTATTCCAAAGATGTTGTATACGAAGAAGGTAAGAGCGGAAAGGCCGTAAGATTAGGAGACTACGGACTGAAACTGGATGAAGAGAATCTCGGAAAAGAATACACGGTATCTGCATGGGTAAAACCGGACGGAACACTGGCAGAGAACCAGAACGTACTGTTCCTCGGATATCACAATCCGGAAAAATGGCTGGCAGTATCCGGTAAAAAGACCGGAACGAACACATGCAAGATCTGGGAAAATGGAAATGGCTACAAGTGGTCTACATTCTGGTCCCCGGAGATTGATACAGAAGGATGGCACAATATCACACTGTCCGGAAAGAGCGGACAGGTAACTGCTTATGTAGATGGCATCAAACTCGGAACACATGATTCCAATGATCCGTTAGACGGAGAAAATCAGGGAATCTATCTTGGAGTTACCAACTGGGATGCAGAATTCGAAGGATTGGTCGATGAAGTCAATGTATACGACATTGCACTGACAGAAAAAGAAGTACAGGAACAGAACAAAGCAGATTATACCCAGATGCTCCAGGAAAAACTGGAAAAAGCAGTTACAGATGAGAACCTGCTTGGAAAGAACGACAGTCTGGATAATGTAAAATATGACCTGACACTTCCTACAGAAGATAACGGCATGACGATCATATGGACAAGTTCTGATGAGAATGTGATCGGAACAGACGGAACCGTAACAAGCCCGGCAGAGTCCAAAGAAGTTACACTTACCGCAACAGCAAAATCAGGAGAACTGGAAGCATCCAAAGAGATCAAAGTAACAGTAAAAGCACTGGAACGTGCAGAACTGGATGCTTTGATCAAGTCCGCAGAGTCAATTGATACAACATATTGTACAACCGTATCGGCAGACCGCCTGAAAGAAGCGATTCAGGAAGCAAAAGATGCAGACAGCTTTGATAAAGTAGATACGGCATATACCAAACTGAACAAAGCCATTGCAGGTCTTGCCTATGTAGAAGAATATGTAGATCCATTCAGCGTAATCGATCCGGAAGCACCGGAGACCACGAAAGAAATGAAAGTCGGCGAAAGCGAAAAACTGTTTACAATTCCGGACAGTGTAAAGGACATGGTTGATGTTGAATATGTATCCAGCGACGACAGTGCAGCTACTTATGTAGATGGAACCGTAACTGCATTAAAAGAAGGAAAAGTAACCGTTACAGCAATCGTTACAGCAAAATATGACGGCTATGCCGTAGAATATTCGACAGCACTGGATGTTAGATCAGACAGTGCAAAGGAAGAACTTAAGGTCACTAAGAATCCGGAAAGCTATAAAGGTGTGGTGGGCGAAACAGCCGTATTAACTGTAGAAGCAGAAGGAAAAGACCTGAACTATCAGTGGGAATACTGCAATGCCAACTCTAATACCTGGAGAACTTCTACCATGATAGGCAGCCAGACAGCATCTATCAGCGTACCTGTAGCAAAGTGGCGTGACGGCCAGAAATACCGCTGCGTGATTACAGACGGATATGGCAACCAGGTAATTTCTGATACAGCAACAGTTACGATTGGTGCAGCAGTGACCGCACCGGTGATCGAGACACAGCCAGTCAGCGTAACTGCAGCAAAAGGTGATACTGTATTATTCGAAGTCACACTGAAAGCAGGTACCGGAGAAGGTGCAACTTATCAGTGGGAATATTGTAATGCCAACTCTAATACCTGGAGAACTTCTTCCATGGGAGGAAATCAGACAAATAATCTGATTGTACCTGCAGCAACATGGCGTGACGGCCAGAAATACCGCTGCGTGATAACAGGAACCGACGGAAGAATCGTAGTTTCAGATGTGGCAGTTATGACTGTAAAATAAACCGTCAACCGAAACAAACAGATGGAGAAATGCTATGAAAAGAAAATATGTAAAGAAAGCAGTCTCCTTCGGTCTGGCAGCTGTTACGGCCCTCGTACTTGCGGGGCCGGCAGCGGGCAGCCGGGCGATGGCAGCAGATACAAAACTTACAATCAAAGAAGCGCAGATCAATCAGCTCCTGACCGGTGATCTTACACTCCCGGACAGTATTGACGGTGCACCGGATGCAAAGATCAGCTACAGTGTAGGAGATGCCAATCCTGCATATGTATCGGTAAAGGGAAATAAGTTAAAAGTAACACGCCCATATGCAGGAAAGGGCAATTACAAATTTATTCTGACCGCAACGGTCACGAATGGAAGTGACACGACAAAGCAGAGCTTTGATCTGACGATCGCAGAAGGAACTTCTGCAGATACCAAAGCCGGATATGTCTATGTGTGTTTTGGTAATGTAAAAGGTTCCGATGTACAGCAGCTTCATTTCTTCTTAAGTGAAGATGGACTGAACTGGACAGCATTGAATGGTTTTCACCCATTGTTTGAAGTGGGAACCGATTATGCGGACGATATTGAGACTGTGGGCACACACAACTACGCAGTGAAAGCCGGTACGGATATAAAGTCAACCACATCTGGAGATGCATCGGTATTATTCCCATTTGAAGGGAATGATCAGGGTGTGCGTGATCCTTACCTTATCAGAGGTGCAAGAAAAGAAGATTCCGGAAAGGTGTGGATCCTGGCAACAGACCTGAATACAATGGCATCCAAGTACGGCGGCAATCTGAGCAACAATTCCGTAGGAAACTGGGGAACGATGTCAACTGCCGGAAGTACAAAACTTTTCGTATATGAGACGGAAGACTGGGTGCACTGGGAAAGAAGATACATTGATGTAGGAAGCGAGATTGATGCCGGGGCAGCATGGGCACCGGAAGCAGTTTACAATCCGGAAAAAGACAACTATCTTGTATACTGGTCCTGCCGTGTGGGAACAGACGGATATGCAAGAAACAGATTATATTGTAACGAGACAAAAGATTTCAAGACCTTCGGACCGACCAAGATGTATGAGGAAGAAGCCTTCTATCAGAAATGGGGCAAGCTTGTATCATCGAATGACGGATACGGCAATATCGACACATCCCAGTTATGGGTAGCAGATGAAGACGGAAATCCATATGGAACACTGTACCGTGTCGTAAAAGATGAGACGGATAACCACATCGAACTTATGAGTGCGGATACAGTATTAGACACAGATGTTGATTATGACAATTCAAATCCGAACAGGATCACTCCATATACAATGAATGGGAAAAATTATTCCAGCCTTGGAGATCTGAGCGGATTAAATGACTTCCAGAAAGCGGAAGTAGTATGGAACTGGTTCAAAGACGAAAGTACAGGAAACCATTTCAAATACATTTCCCAGAAGAACATGGAAGCAAAAAAAGGAGCCTATGAGGGGGCGACGATGTTTAAGTTCAATGACCGTGACGAATGGTGCATCATGATTGACTATTATGGCAGCAGCAGTGTACGGTATGAACCATATACAACAACTGATCTTTCGAAAGCGGACAGCGTAAAGAAACTGACAAGCGGATACGGAAGAACTGGCGGCGATGTAGGATGCCACGGAGGGATGATCCCTGTTACGGCAGAAGAATACAATACTCTGATCGATACCTACAACGCAGATCCGACAGTGGATAATTATCATAAGATTGACTATATCGATTGCGATAAGAGAGAGCTGGAAGATATTAAAAACGAGATCAAAGATCAGTTGGAAGATAACACACTGACAGACAGCCAGAAAGAGAGTCTGAATCAGGCACTGATCCGGGCAGACAGTCTTTCAAAAGTACCGACGGTGGATACAGATGCGGTAGAAGCGATCAATAAGAAAGTAGACTGTATCACTAACCCGGTGAAGATCACACTTTCAAAAGAGGCAGTAACACTAAAGGAAGGCTCTTCCGAAACGGTGGAAGCGACTGTAACTCCAAAGGGAAAAGAGATGACCTGGAAGAGTGCGGATAAGACAGTGGCAACCGTAAAAGATGGAAAGATCACGGCCGTTGGAAAAGGATCTACGTTTGTATTTGCAAAGGTAGGAAAAGAAGGGCTGGCGAAGATTAAAGTCAGCGTAAAATAATAAGGAGGGAGCTTATGAAAAAGGGAAAGATAAGACGCTTATTATCGATTACTTTGCTTGGGGCTATGCTTGCATCGAGTGTAGTCCAGGCGGCTCCTCTGTCAGATACGGCAGAGAATGAGAGTCTCGAATATCTTGCATATTATCCGCTCACGGAAGACGTGCAGGATCATTCGGGCAATGAGATGGCGCAGAATGCAGAACTGAAAGGAACGGGCGCAGAGTTCAAAGACGGAGCCCTGTATCTTCCTGGAGGAGCAGCAAGCAGCAGTGCCGGCTATGTGGAACTTCCAAAGGGAATGTTCGACGGACAGAATACACTGACCATCTCCGTATGGTTAAAGAATGAGACCGGTGCCGGGGACTACGCAGCAATGTTTTTTGGAACAGGCAAGAACAGCAGCGGATATCCATCACAGTACTGGCTGCTGAATCCAAGTAAAGGTGGCAAGATGAAGAGTGTCATCACTAATTCGGTATCAGCAGGTAATCCATGGACAACGGAATACGGAATCACTCCGACGAATTCCTCTAATGGAATCAGCGGACCAACAACGGACAGCAGCTGGGCAATGTATACAACGGTAATCACAGAAGACAGCATTACCGGATATTACAACAACCAGAAGATTGGTACCGTGAAGACATCCAATAAGGTAGAAAATTTTGGAGAGAATCTTCTTGCATACATTGGAAAATCTTCTTATCCGGACAAATTCTATAAAGGCGGCGTAAAAGAGCTTGCGATTTATAAAAATGAACTGACCGAAGCACAGGTAAAAGAATTATATGCCGGGGAAGCACTTGAGATGGCAAAAGAGAACCTTACGATTGCCAATGACAGTGCGATCACGGATGACATCCAGCTGCCAACATCTGACGGCGGCGTAAAGATCAGCTGGTCTTCCAGCAATCCGGAGATCCTGAATGAAAAAGGTGAGATTACAAGAGGCGAGGATGTAGAAGGAACACAGGAAGTAACGCTGACAGCGACATTATCTGTGGACGACTACACGGTTACAAAGGACTTCACAGTTCTGGTAGCAGAAGCACAGACAGCCGATGTTCCGTATCTTGCTTACTATCCACTGGAAAAGGATACCAAAGATGCTTCCGGCAATGACAGAGATGCAGAATTAAAAGGACAGAACGGAATCTTCACAGACGGAAGTCTTTCACTTCCTGGCGGAGCATCCGGAAGTGACGCAGCCTATGTAGAACTTCCAAAGGGAATGTTCGATGGCAAAAATACTGTTACAATCTCTGCATGGCTTAAGAACCAGACAGGAAGCGGTAACTATGCAGCAATGTTCTTTGGAAATGACAAGAACAGCAATGGTTTCCCGACACAGTACTGGCTTTTAAATCCGGCAAACTTAAGCGGACAGATGAAGTCCGTTATTACAAACAGTGTGAATGAATCGGCACCGTACAATACAGAATATGGTATCTCTCCGACAAATTCCGCATATGGTATTGCAGGACCGAAGACGGGAAGTGACTGGGCAAAATACACAACTGTTATTACAGAAAACAGCATTACCGGATACTACAACGATCAGAAGATCGGTACAGTAGAAATTACGAACAAAGTAGAGAACTTCGGAACAGACCTTTTTGCATACATCGGAAAATCTTCTTATTCTGATATGTTCTATAAAGGAAGTGTCAAAGAAGTAAAGATCTACGATGGAGCACAGTCTTACAAACAGGTGAAAAGTGATTACTATAACGAAGTATTAAAAGCAGCAAAAGACGGACTTTCCATCGGTGATACCAGTGCAGTAAAAGAAGACCTTACACTGCCGGCAACACTGGAGAATGGTGTGAGCGTAAGCTGGGAGACCAGCAAAGCTTCTGTGATCACTGCAGAAGGAAAGGTAACACGTCCGGAAGAAGGAAAGACTTCTGAGACAATCACACTGACAGCAACTTTAAGCCTGAACGGTTATACAGTAACGAAAGAATTCGAAGTAACTGTTGTTCCATGGAATCTGGATGAAGACCTTGCAGAAGCTGCAGCACAGTTAAAGCTTGCGAAAGTCATTTCCGAAGATATAGAACTTCCGGAAGAAGGAAAATACGGAAGCACGATCACATGGAAATCATCTGATGACAGTGTTCTTTCCGATGCGGGAGCAATCGTTTCCAGACCGGAAAGCGGAAAAGGCAATCAGAAGGTAACATTAACAGCAACCTTAAGCCTGAATGGCAAATCAGTAGAAAAGCCATTCAAGATCGAAGTAATGGAAGAGTTCTACGGTTATATCATGAGTTATGTAACCGGTAATAACGACCTGACCGGAAGTCTGCATCTTGCATACAGCACGGACGGAGCAAACTTTACAGCACTGAACTCTAACACAGGAATCTTATTTGCAACCATTGATACCAATAACGGCAATAAGAACTTAACGACAGGAATCCGCTTTACAAGCCCATATCTGTTCAGAAAGGCAGACGGAAGCTTCGGATTCACAGCAACACAGAGCAACAGCAAAAAATCAATCTATATGTATGACTCAGAAGACCTTCTTACCTATACAGGAGAGAGAATGGTTGAGACGAATACAGATATCGGTAATCCGTTATCACCACAGGTCGTATATGATTCAAAAGCCGGCGCATACCGTGTGAACTGGACATGCAACGGAGTAAAATATTCGAACCTGACAGAAGATCTTACAACACTGGAAGCACCACAGGCATACGATTATACAGAAAAAACAACCGAAGGAATCCAGACAATTCCAGAGGGTGCTGTAACCGGTAATGTGATCGGTGTTACAAAAGCAGAATATGATAAGATCATTAACAAATTCACAAAAGTAACCAATACAGGAATCAGCGAAGTCAAAGATGTAACTGTAAAGAGCGGGGAAGACGTAGAACTTCCAGAATCTGTTACAGCATATTACAGTGACGGTTCTACTGCCAATATGGGAGTTACATGGAATACAGACGGCATTGATTTCAGTAAAGCAGGTACTTATACCGTAAATGGTACAGTTAATCAGACCGAGTATACAAATCCTCTGATCGAGCAGAGAGCCGATCCGCAGATCAAGTATGACGAAGATACAAAAGCTTATTATTTCACAGCTTCTTATCCGGCATTCTACAATGCGGACAACGGTTATGACAGAATTATCCTGCGTAAGGCAGATACGATCCAGGGACTTTCAGACGCAGAAGGCGGACTGGAAAAAGAGATTACAATCTGGAAAGCACCATCTACAGGCAAGATGGCAAGACACGTCTGGGCACCGGAAATTCATAAGATCAAAGGAAAATGGTATGTATTCTTTGCAGCCGGCGATTCCGGCAACATCTGGAATATCAGACCATATGTCCTGGTATGCCAGGGAGATGATCCATACGATGCATCTTCATGGGTACAGGCAGACGGAACTGCAGAGATTCACGCAGCTACAAGCGAAGAATCCGCATACTTCAAACACATGTCACTGGATATGACATACTTTGAGCATAATGGAAAACATTATGTGATCTGGGCAGACATTATCGGACAGTCTGCACTTTACATGCAGGAGATCAACCCGGACAAACCTTGGGAAGGCAAGGGAAAAGTTATCATGCTTACAACTCCGGAATACGGATGGGAACGTAATGTAGAGCGTGTAAATGAAGGACCTACGATCCTGAAACATGATGGAAAGATTTTTATTGCATTCTCAGCAGCCGGAACAGGTCCGGAATATTGTATCGGACTTCTGACCGCAGATGAAAACGCAGATCTGATGGATCCGGATTCATGGACAAAGACCGCTTATCCGGTTCTTACATCCGCAGATGTACCGGGAGAATACGGACCGGGGCACAATTCATTTACCGTAGATGAGAATGGAAATGCAGTATTCGTATACCATGCACGTTCGGAAGAGTGTTACAAGAATCAGTGCCAGTGGTCAAGCGCAAGCTCTCTGTATGACCCATGCCGTCATGCAAGAGTAAAACGTGTACACTGGGCAGCAGACGGAACACCGATTCTGAACATGAGCTACGAAGAAGAGTTAAATGACGCTTACAAGAATGTAACGGTTCAGGTAACTGTTGAAGATAACAGTGGCGAAGGAAAAGAACTTGCAATTACAGAAAATCCGAAGAACTATGTAGGAAAAATCGGAGAGACAGCAGAATTTACAGTAAAAGCAACCGGAGAAGGTCTGACCTATAAATGGGAATACAGCAATGCTAATTCCAGCAAGTGGTATGCATCTTCTATGGAAGGAAGCAAGACAGATACCGTAAAAGTACCGGTACAGAAATACAGAGACGGACAGAAATACCGTTGTATCGTAACCGATAAAAACGGAAAGACAGTTACATCTGCCGTTGTGGCAGTAAAAGTGGCAGAGCTTCCGGCCGGACTGGCTATTGTAAGCCAGCCGGTAAGTGTGAATGCAGCAAAAGGAACCATGACAGAATTCAAGGTACAGGCAATCGGAGAGGGCCTTACCTATCAGTGGGAATACTGTAATGCATCTTCCAACAAATGGAGAACATCTTCTATGGAAGGCAATCAGACCGATACGATTAAAGTGGAAGCTGGAAGCTGGAGAAACGGACAGAAATACCGCTGCGTGATCAAAGACGCAGAAGGCAATACGCTGACATCCGATGCAGCGACACTGACAGTTACCCAGTAAATTTATTTGTAATCCAAGGGGGATGGGACAGGACGTAAAAGGCAGAGCCTTAAGTTCCATCCCTTTGAAAAATAAATGAAAAAGGAGAAAACTATGAAAAGACGATTTCTTGCGCTCTTAATGAGTGCGGCAATGGCAGTGACACTGCTTCCGGCTTTTTCTGTAAAAGCAGAAGAAAGCAGTGACACAGGAAACAGCGGAACTCCGAAACAGAAAGTGATGGCAGAATATGATATGTCACATGCAGACGGAACGCTTACAGACATTTCCGGTAACGGAAATAATGCAAAACTGGTGGGAATCACAGATTCAGATTTCGCAGAAGAAGACGGGGAAAACGTTCTGAATTTCTCCGGAGATTCCGGAAAATATGTTGAGATTCCGGCCGGATTGATCGAAGAAGAAAACTTCACGATCGAAGCTACATTTAAGACAGAAAAGGTGAGCAACCAGTGGTTATTCTGTCTTGGTAACAAGGTCAGCACATGGCCAAATGTAAAAAATTATGTATTCTTCTGCCCGACACAGGGAGGAAATGGTAACAGCAAAGATGGAAATATCCGTGCGGGATTAAAAGACGGATCCAAAGAAGTCCTTCTTGCACAGGATGGAAAGATTACAGAGAATGCTTACAATACTGTAAAATATGAATTCAATGAAGGTGTAGTAAGTGTATACCTGAATGATACACTGATCGAGACAACAGACAGTGGATATTCCATCCAGGACATCATCTCAGCAGGAACAGACGGAACTGCACTGGGATATATCGGAAAATCTCTGTACAGCCCGGACCCGGCTTACAAGGGAACATTAAAATCATTCAAATTATCTGCAACAGAGAAAGATCATTCCGATGAAGCAAAAGTTGCAGAAGCAAAAGAAGCCCTGACACTTCCATATAACACAACCGATCAGGCTGTATATGGAAATATCACACTTCCTACAGAAGCAGGCGACGGCGTTGCAGTAACATGGACAACCGATAAGCCGGAGATCGTGGACGTACAGTCTCATGAGAACGAAGGCTATGATGCAACACCGGCAGGAACTGTAACAAGACCGGACAAAGATACCGATGTTACAATGACAGCAACACTGAAACTGGGTGATGCAACAGCAACAAAAGACTTTATATTTACAGTTAAGAAAGCAGTAAAAGCAAAGACAGCCGATGATTACAGTGCATACTTCTTTACATATTTCGCAGGTGAAGGATATTCTGACGGAGAGCAGATCTACTTCGCAGCAAGTAAGAATGGACTGAAATGGCAGGATCTGAACGATAACAAACCGGTACTTACATCTACACTTGGAGAAAAGGGTGTACGTGATCCATTCATCATCCGTTCTGCAGAAGGCGATAAGTTCTATATGATCGCAACAGACCTGAAGATCAACGGTGGAAATGGCTGGGGTGCAGCACAGACTGCAGGAAGCCAGAGCCTGATGGTATGGGAGTCTACAGACCTTGTAAACTGGTCTGACGAGCGTATGGTAGAAGTAAGTGCTTCTATCGGAGCCGGATGTACATGGGCACCGGAAGCAGCATATGATTATAAGACAGGTGAATATGTAGTATTCTGGGCATCAAAAGTATCTGGTGACAACTATGCAAAACAGAGATTATATTACTCTAAGACAAGAGATTTCTACACATTTACAGAGCCACAGGTTTATATCGATATGGATCAGTCCAGTATCGATACAACGATCATCTATAATAACGATGACCAGATGTACTACCGATACACCAAGAATGAAGGCGGAAGTACGAATAGCCTCGGTGCAAAGACAAAGACGGTATATGTAGAAAGATGTGCAACACTTCTTGGCAAGTGGGAACATATTGCATCAGATTCCCTGAACAGTAACCAGTGGGTAGAAGGTCCGACAATCTTCCAGTTCAACTCACAGGATACAGATGGAAACAGTAAGTGGTGTCTGTTAGTCGATAACTATGGCGGCGGTGGATATTACCCACTGGTATCCGATGACCTGTCTTCCGGTGTATTCACAAAACCGGACAGCTATAAGATGCCAAGCCGTGCAAGACATGGTACACCAATCCCTGTAACGCAGGAAGAGTACAATGCTTTAATGGCAAAATGGGGAACCAATCTTGTTCAGGAGAATACAGAAGAAGAGGAAAAAGATCCGGTTCTTTCTTATGATTTTGAAAATACAGATGGAACAACAATCAAAGATGTCAGTGGACACAATAATGACGGTACACTGAACGGAAATGCAGCCGTAAAAGAAGAAAACGGAAGCAACGTATTATATCTGGATGGAACAAGCGGAACATTCGCTTCCCTTCCGACAGGATTCTTCGACGGAAGAAACAAATTCACCATTTCCATGGACGTAAAACCGGAAAAGGTAGACGGTAACTTCTTTACATTTGCAGTTGGTAAAGACAGTAACAAATACCTGTTCATGCGTCAGAAATCCGGATCCATCAAGAGTGTGATCACGTCCGGTTCATGGAGTGCAGAACAGGGAGTCGACCAGAGTGTTGACCAGACTCTGTTGAATGAGTGGCAGAATATTACAATCGTAAAAGAAGCAGGAAAGATGTCATTATATCTGAATGGCGAAAAGATTGCAGAAAAGACAGGAATGTCAACAGATGTTACAGATCTTGGAAAAGATCTGAAAGCATATCTTGGAAAATCATTCTACAGTGCTGACGGATATTTCAAGGGCGCTTATGATAATGTAAAGGTTTATAACAGAGCATTATCAGAGGATGAGATTGCAGGAACAGAAGAATTCGCAATTGTCAAGAATCCGGAAAGCGTAGAAGGAGTTGTCGGAGAGACAGCAGAATTTACAGTAGAAGCAACAGGTAAAGGACTGACTTATGAGTGGCAGTATTGCAATGCAAATTCTACAAAATGGAGAACCTCCGTAATGGAAGGAAGCGATACAGCAACTGTAAAAGTTCCGGTTGCAAACTGGAGAGACGGTCAGAAATACCGCTGCGTGGTAACAAACGGAGACGGGGAACAGCTGATCTCAGAGACAGCCGTTGTAACCATGCAGAAACCAATCAAGGTTCAGCCTGTAAGTGTAGAAGCAGTCAAAGGAACAACAGCAGAATTTACGGTTGAAACATCATGGGACAATGTAACTTATCAGTGGGAATACTGCAATGCGAACTCTAACAAGTGGAGAACATCCAGCATGGAAGGAAACGACACAGCAACCATCAAGGTTCCGGCAGGATCATGGAGAAACGGCCAGAAATACCGCTGCGTGATCACAGGAGCAGATGGAAGAAGTGTGACATCTGAAGCAGCAACCCTGACAGTGACAGATAAATAAATATTATTTAAAGAGGAGATAGAATTTTTTCGTCTCCTCTTTAAAATTACGTAAAATTATAAAAAATCACACAAAATTCACAAAAAATCCAATTTAAAATAATCGGAATGCATAATAAAATTTTGATATATCTGTAAAAAGGGTAAAGTGTGAAAGGAGAGAAATGGTATGAATCGGAAAAAGCTGATAGCATTTTCGATATCATTGGCAATGACAGTCGTTCCAGTAACTCCGGCAGCAGCAGCGGGGGCAGAACAGAATACAGAAGGCCTTCAGAATGCGGTGCTGGATTTGGAATTCGAGAACAGTCTGGAGGATTCCAGTGGAAAGGGAAATAACGGAACACTTTCGTCCGGAGAAGCGGAATATGTGGACGGAGTGGTTGGAAAAGGATTGAAGATGAACGGAAGTTCCTATGTGAATCTGGGTAACAGTACGGATCTTCAGCCGGAAAATCTTACATTATCATTCTGGATCCGTCCGGATTCGGATATGAAAGGAGAGGAGCTGATCTCCTGGAATAAGAATGAGTGGTATACAGACGGATGGTATCTTTCATCAGAAAATGATAACACACCACTGACACTTTCGGTCGGACCGGCGAAGACAAACGGTCAGCCATACAGAGTGTCCGTATCAGGAAAGAGAAGCGAATTCTTGCCAACCGGAGAGTGGACACACATTGCTGTTACTTATGATAAGGACAGCAAAGAGATCTGTTTCTACAGAAATGGTGTAAAATGCAGCACGGTAACAACTTATGGTATCAGCGGGGAATCAACCGGAGTGCTCGGTTCAGATGCAACGATGGAAAAGTCGATTGGTTATAACGGACCAAAATACAAAGGTGCATATCTGAAAGCATTCCTGGATGAATACCAGCTTTATAATGATGTGGCAACTCCGGAGGAGGTCATTGCTCTGTATGAAGAATCCGGACAGACATTTGACCGCAAGGCGGTTGCACAGGCAGATCTGGACAAGATCAGTATTCCAGAGACGACGCAGGAGAACCTTTCTCTTCCGACAACAGGAGAAAGTGGTTCTGTGATCAGCTGGTCATCAGACAATGAAGCAATGGTTGCAGCGGACGGAACTGTTGTAAGACCGGGTGTGGGTGAGAAGGACGTGACGGTAACACTGACAGCAGAAGCATCTTACCTGAATGGCGAGAAAGTAACGAAGACTTATAAAGTAACCGTAACAGCAAAACAGGAGATCAATATTACAACAAGCAGCATCATGGGCGATGTGACACTGGAAGATGATTATCTTGTAAATGCAGCACAGAAAGAAGACGAATATCTTTTAAGCCTGGACTCAGAGAAATTCCTGTATGAATTCTACAAAATATCCGGACTGACACCGAAGACTGATTCCGGATACGAAGGATGGGAAAGAAGTCATGGCAATAACTTCCGCGGACACACATTCGGACATTATATGTCAGCACTTTCACAGGCATATCTGAGTGCGGACGGAGATACCAAAGCTGCATTAAAGACAGAGATAAAAGAAGCAGTGGACGGATTAAAAGAATGCCAGGATGCTTATGCGGCAAAATATCCGGACAGTGCCGGATACGTATCTCCATTCCCGGAAGAGTGGCTGAAGGACAAAGACGGTGTAAATCTTGCCAATACCAAGAAGGGCAGCGGTGATACCGTATATGTTCCATACTATAATCTTCATAAAGTACTTGCAGGTCTGATCGATGTGACAAAGAACGTCGATGATCAGGAAATCAAGGAAACAGCGCTTAGTGTTGCGGAAGGATTCGGAGAATATCTGAACAATCGTCTGAGTAAACTGACTGATAAAAACAAGATGCTCCGTACCGAATATGGCGGAATGAATGAAGCATTATACGAGCTTTATAACATCACAGGCAATGATCATTACAAGACAGTAGCACAGTATTTTGACGAGACTGATCTTTTCAAAAAGCTTGCCAATAATCAGGATGTATTAAATGGATTACATGCCAACACGACGATTCCAAAACTGACCGGTGCATTAAAGAGATATACAGTCCTGACAGAGAATGAGGACTATTATAATTCGCTGTCCGACAGTGAGAAGTCATCACTGGAGATGTACCTGAAAGCAGCAGAGAACTTCTGGCAGATCACGGTTGACCATCATACATATGTAACCGGAGGCAATAGTCAGTCTGAACATTTCCATGCGGCAGATAAGATCGGATATGACGCAACCAAGAGTGAATATGATGCAAGTACGACATGTGAGACATGTAATACGTATAACATGTTAAAACTTTCAAAAGCGCTCTATCAGGTGACCGGTGATAAAAAATACATGGATTATTTCGAGACAACGTATACCAATGCAATCCTTTCTTCACAGAATCCGGAGACAGGAACAACGATGTATTTCCAGCCGATGGCACCTGGATACAATAAAGTATTCAACAGACCATTCGATGAGTTCTGGTGTTGTACAGGAACCGGTATGGAGAACTTCTCCAAACTGGGAGATAATATTTACACCGTAAGTGAAGACAGCGTTGCAGTGCAGATGTTCTATTCCTCAGAACTGAAAGATGATACACATAATCTGAAATTAAAACAGATTGCAAATATGCCGAACGAGGACAAGATCACGTTACAGGTATCTGCAGCAGATGGCGGACAGGTAGCAGAAGGAACAGACCTGAAGCTCAGAAAACCGGACTGGATCGCAGGAGATGCAGTGATCACTGTCAATGGTAAGACCGTGAAGGCAGAAGAAAAGAACGGATATTTTGTGATCGCAGATGTCAAAGCTGGTGATGAGATCACATACCAGATGCCGATGAAAGTGACCGCATACACCATGCCGGATAAGAGCAACATGGTAGCATTCAAGTACGGACCTGTCGTATTAAGTACCGCACTTTCCACGAACAACATCGAGGCATCAAATCCGAACGGAATTCTTGTCAGAGTAGGAACTTATGATTCTTCCTGCCAGACAGTTATCACAGTAGAAAGCGATTCTGTAGAGACATGGCTTAAGGATCTGGAAAAGAACATGGTGAGAATCGAAGACAGTGCAGACGGACAGGTGCAGTTCAAACTGAAAAATGTAGATTCTGAATCCGAGAGCCTGATCTATACACCACATTATATGCGTTACAAAGAACGTTATGGTCTGTATATGTACATGGAAGAAGCAGATTCCAAGTCTTCACAGGACCGTATCCTGGAGAACAAGGAATCGATCAGAGATACAGAGATGAGCACGGATTATCTCTATACGTTCGATGACAATAACTCAGAAGCTGCAAAGAACCAGCAAGGCGAGAATACATCTGTAGGTGTATACAGTGGAAAAGGATACCGTCATGCAGAAAAGAATACAGGCTGGTTCAGCTATGATCTTAAGATCGATCCGTCAGCAGAGACAAACTATCTGAATTGTACATATTATTCCGGAGACAGTGGTAGAATGTTTGATCTTTATGTAAATGGAAAGAAACTAAAGACGGTTACAATCAATACAGATGCGGGAAAGAATACGTTCTATGTGGATACAACAGAGATACCTGCAGAATATCTGACGGAGGGATCGGATACAATCACAGTAAAATTCCAGGCAATTGCAGGAAAGAACAGTTATGTAGGTGGACTGTATGGTATCAGCACTTCTTCAGCAAAAGAATATGATACCGATGCTTCTTTATCAGGACTTTCATTTGATAAAGGAACTATGACGCCGGCATATGATAAAGATACAACAGAGTATGTACTGGAAGTGCCGGAAGATACAGAGACAGTTGCAATGACAGCAACACCAAAGAAAGAAAGCGGACTTGTATACGTAGGAGATGTTCTGATCGATGACAAACATCCGAGAAATATTAACCTGACCGGCGAAGAAACCGTTGTAAATCTGACAAGTAAAGCACAGGATCACAAGACGGCGCAGGAATACAAGATCACAATTAAAAAAGTGAAAAAGACAGAGCAGGAACTTGCAATTGTGACAGATCCGTCTGACTACAAAGGCATTGTAGGAGAGACTGCAGAATTTACGGTAAAAGCAACTGGAGAAGGCTTGACTTACCAGTGGGAATACTGCAACGCAGGATCAGACAAATGGAGAACTTCAAGTATGGAAGGCAACCAGACAGAGACGATCAAAGTGGCAGCAGGAAGCTGGAGAAACGGTCAGAAATACCGCTGTGTGGTAACTGGAACGAACGGAAGAATCGTGGTATCAGAGGCCGCAGTTCTGACGGTAAAGTAAAATAGCAGTATCCAAAATGACAGTACTGATGGTAAAACATAATATACAATATCGAAAATGGTACTGCTACGGTTCAGGCCGGTTTTATGAACCGAAAAACAGATCAGAAATGGGGCTTCCCTGTTCCTGATTTGTATATATAGAAACAAAGAAACGAATTTCAAAAAAAGGAGCGGTGAAAAAAGAATGAAAAAGAAAAGGTGGAAATCCGTATTCGCCGGTGCGCTGACAGCGGCGATGGTGTGCAACATGGGACTTGCGTCCATGGCATGGGCAGAACCGGAAGAAGATGCCGGTACTTCTTTGCTGGCAGATTTCTCATTTGATGATGAGAATGATGCACTGGCAGGAGGTAATGCAAAGGCATCCGGAAATTACACACTGACAGACAGCTATGATGGCGGAAAAGCCTTACATCTGGACGGCAGTTCTTCTCAGTATCTGACGGTAACAGGCAGTGATGGAAGCAGCCTTCTGACAGGTGTGGAAGAGATGACGGTGTCTTATGACATTAAGAATGAACGTACAGGTACGAACTGGGCGGTCTATGCAGCACCTACAGCAGGTACGCAGACATATGGAAAAGAAAAATATATAGGTTTCCTTCATAAGTCCGGAAATCTGACAGTAGAACGTTACAATAACACCGGAAGCAGACCGGCGAATCCATCGGCAGCAGTTGGAAGTGAATGGGTGCATGTAGATGCAGTCTTAAGTAAGACAGATACAACCATTTATGTGAATGGTGTCAAAGAATCTTCGGCAGAAAGCAGCTATACACTGCCGGAACTGCTTGGAGATTCTAGCATTCTCCAGATCGGAAAAGCGAACTGGGGAAATGGGGAATATGCACAGGCATCTATTGACAATTTAAAGATTTATGGAAAAGCACTGACACAGACAGAGGTTGAAAATGAAGTGCCGCAAACATTTATTACAAATGCAATTGCTTCTGTAAAAGAAAAGATTAAAGATGTCGTATTATCTGACAGCCAGGAAGTGCTTCCGGATTACAATGGAATGGTAACATGGAAATCGTCTATGCCGGAAGTTGTCATTGCAGAAGACGGACTGACTGCAACGGTAAAACAGCCTGCAGTTGGTGAAGAAGCAGTAAAGGGAACTCTGACAGCCGTGATCACACTGGCCGGAAAGAGCGAAGAAGTAGAAGTTCCGGTAACGGTGAAAGCAGTTATCGGTGAAAATGATGAATACGGATATCTGATGGTTCATTTCGTAGAAGATTCTAAAGGATATGCAGAAAAAATGTATCTGGACATTTCCCGAGGAGATAATCCGGAACAGTGGGATCCGCTGAACGGAAGAAATCCAATCCTGACTTCCAATCTTGGAACAACAGGAAGCAGGGATCCGTTCCTGACTTACAATCCGGAGACGAAGACTTATTACATCATTGCAACGGACCTGAGAGTATTCGGGGCAGACAATGCCGGATGGACTGCCTGGACAACCAATTACAGCACTAAGATGAATGTATGGGAATCCAAAGACCTGATCACATGGAGTGATGTACGCCAGTTTGATGTCAACCTGAATACCAAAGGAGAAAAACAGGATAACCTTGGTATGATGTGGGCACCGGAGGCTACATGGGTAGACGATTATTACGGAGAAGGAAAGGGCGCATTCGTTGTATACTGGACTTCTCAGTGCTACACAGACGAAGCACAGACAACCCGTGACGGCGGACAGGATATTATGTGGGGTGCAACAACCGACTTCACACAGGAAACCTGGGAATATGGTGGAAAATTCCTGGAAGGTGGAAGTGCCGGATGGATCGATACAGACATTATCCAGGATGGAGATAAGACTTACCATATCACCAAGAGTAACAGTGAGCAGATCATCATGGAAGTGACAACTGCGAAAGACTGGTGGAATTATGATACGACAAAGTGGACAAGAGTCCAGAGTCATATCGGACAGAGCAGATTCGGATCCGTAGAAGGACCAGCAGCGTTCAAAGACCATAGTCAGGAAAACAGATGGTATCTCTTCGTAGACGATCTTCCGACACCGGGATATCAGCCAATGGTATCTACGAATCTGGATGAGGGATGGGATTATCTGGATGCATCCGATTATTTCCTTACTTCTTATACAAAACATGGTGGAGTCATTTCTCTTACAAAGGGACAGTATGATGCACTCCGTGCAGCAGATGCAACATCAGTAGTGAATGAGAATCTCGGAACCGTAGAGATTAGCAAGGGAAGCTCAGAAGAGGCACTTGCAGGAGCACTGCCACAGAATGCAGAGGTAAATCTTGCATATGATATGGGAACTTCCAGTCTTCCGGTTGTATGGGATACTAAATCCGCAGATCTGAATCAGGCAGGTACTTATGAGGTAACAGGTACCGTACAGTCTATCAGCAGCAATAAGGATGCATGGACAGGAAAAGATGGATCAACCAATTATCTTGCAGAAGATAAGAAACTGTACAGTTCCCGTGCAATCAAGGTAAAAGCAACGGTTAACGTACAGGGTACGCCGGACAAGCTTGCGATCGTAACAGATCCGTCTGATTATAAAGGCATCGTAGGAGAGACTGCAGAATTCACCGTAGAAGCAACAGGAAAAGATTTGACCTATCAGTGGGAATACTGCAATGCGGGTTCATCCAAGTGGAGAACATCCAGCATGGAAGGAAGCGATACTGCAACGATCAAAGTTCCAATGGGAACATGGAGAGACGGTCAGAAATACCGCTGTGTAGTAAAAGATGCAACAGGTAACACTGTGACATCCAAAGCAGCAGTAATGACAGTCGGCAAAGCAGACACCGCACCGGTGATCACAACACAGCCGGAGAGCGTAACTAAAAACAAAGGCGAGATTGCAGAATTCACCGTAAAGACAACAGGAGAAGGCTTAACCTATCAGTGGGAATACTGCAACGCAGGATCAGATAAATGGAGAACATCCAGCATGGAAGGCAACCAGACAGAGACGATCAAAGTGGCAGCAGGAAACTGGAGAAACGGTCAGAAATACCGCTGTGTGGTAACCGGAACAGACGGAAGAATGGTGGTATCCGAAGTAGCCGTTCTGACAGTAAAATAAGTATCAAGATTATTGGACAGACAACAAAAAACGTAAAAAAATGTATGGGTGGATAAAAAATCCACCCATTTTTTGTATGCAGGATCATATTCAAAAGAAAACCAACAGAATTCAAAAAAAACTACATTTTTATAAAAAATGAAACCAGATATAATATATAAAAATCTATAAAAAGGAGGAAAACATGAAGAGGAAAAGTGTAAAAAAGGGAATTGCAGTAGCTCTGGCAGCGACAATGACCGGCGGTGTACTTCCGGCTGCGGCCGTGACAGCAGCGGAAACAGAACCGGATCTTCTTGCGGAATTTGATTTTAATTCGCAAGCTTCGGATGGTGTGATCGCAGGAACCAATGCGGTAGCCAAGATCAATGGTAACTGCCAGATCAAAACCAAGATCGGAGACAATACTGCACTCTATCTGGACGGAGGTCAGAATTATCTGGAAGTAACCGGCGAAGATGGAAGCAGTCTGCTGAAAGGTCAGGATGAGGTTACAATTTCATTCGATACCAAGGCAGAACGGACCAGTACAAACTGGCTTTGCTATGCAGCAGCAGACACGGGGACACAGAAGTATAACAGTGAGCAGTATCTTGGAGTAATGCAGCAAAACGGCAAAGTAAAAGCAGAACGTTATAAGAACAGTGGGTCAAGACCGGCATCACCACAAGGCGAAGCAGGTTCAGACTGGTCACATGTAGACGTCGTTGTATCAGAAAATGCGACATCTGTGTATGTAAACGGTGAGAAGAAAGCAGAAGAAGCAAGTGATATCAGTATTCCGGATATTGTCGGAGAAGACGGAGTATTTTATATCGGAAAGGCTAACTGGGGAAGCGGAGAATACAGTAAGGCCTGGATCGATAACTTCCGTGTATATGGAGGAGTGTTGTCAGACGAAGCCATTGCTAAGGAATATGAAGAATTTGAAAGCGAAATGGAATCGTCAGACATTCAGGAAGCGTACGATGCGCTGACGCTTACAGATACCGATGATGTAAGAGGTAACCTGCCGCTTGTAAAATCAGGAAAGCACGGCGCAGTGATCGACTGGAAATCAAGCAATCCGGAAGTGATCACAGACAGTTCCGAGAATGCAGATGACAAGTATGACGGAGGTGTTGTTACGCGTCCGGAAGCAGGATCTGATCCGGTGCAGGTAACACTGACTGCAACGATCACGATCGGAACAGAAGTACAGACAAAAGAATTCACTGTAACAGTACAGCCAAAGACAGCGAACCTGGATACGGATTATGATGCAGGATATCTCTGGACATTCTTCGAGGCATCCGGCGGTTATGAGAAGATTTTCTTAGGATACAGCAAAGACGGACTGACATGGGAAAAACTCAACAAAGATGAGAATGGAAATACACAGCCGATTCTTGTAAATGATGCATCCGGAAGTGACCTTGGTGTCAGAGATCCACATATCATCCGTTCCAAAGACGGAGATAAATACTGGATTCTTGGAACTGACCTTCATGCAGAAGGCGGCGGAAGCGGCGGAAGCGGATGGAATCAGTTAAGTGCAAGCCAGAATCTGGTTGTGTGGGAATCTACAGACCTTGTGAACTGGAGTGAACCAAAGCTTGTCTATGCTGGATTTGACCAGGCAGGATGTGTGTGGGCACCGGAAGCAATCTATGATGAGAAAACAGGCGATTACCTGGTATACTGGTCAGCACGTGACAAGTCCAAAGCAGGAACAGATGAGAACGCACTTCGTGTGTATGTATGCAGAACCAGAGATTTCAATACATTCTCAGAACCAAAAGTATGGTTAAGTGAAGATCAGGATTCCGGAAAAGAAGTTAACATTATTGATACAACAATCGTACAGGATAACGGACAGTACTACCGTTTTTCAACTTCTGACTGGAATACAGTGATTGATACAAGCAGCACATTGTCAGAAGACTTATTCGATGTAAGAGTCAATGCAAACCAGAGTGAGAACGGAGACTGGAAGAGAATTGTTACCAGAAGTTCTTCAAGTTCTGCAGGATTTGATTCAAGAGAAGGATTTACTGTATACCAGCTTCCGGATGGAAAATGGTGTGCAATGGGAGATCACAGTGGTTATAAAGCATTTGTAACAGATGATCTTTCCAGCGGTAAATTTACTGCAACAACAGCGAACTTCAAGGATGGAAGATTCCGTCACGGTACCGTTATGCGTCTTTCCAAAGCAGAAGAGAAAGCAATTCTGGCAGCTTACGGTGAAGATGATACAGAGGATCCGGTAATGGATGAAAAAGTACTGGCAGACTTTAATTTCAACGATGACAGTACAGGATTCACCAGTGAGAATGCCAAGGCAGAAGGTACTTATACATTAAAAGACAGCTATAACGAAGCAGCAGGAAAAGCACTTTATCTGGACGGAAGTTCTTCTAATTACCTTACGGTTAAAGGAACAGACGGAAAGGCACTTCTTGCAGGCGCAAAAGAACTGACGATTTCTTACGAAGCAAAACCAGACCGTACAGGAACGAACTGGGTTCTGTATGCGGCACCGGGAAGCAGTGCTCCGACCTACCAGAGTGAGACATATCTTGGAATTATGCAGAAATCCGGAAGCACAACACTGGAACGTTATAAGAACAGTGGTTCAAGACCGACAAATCCATCAGCTTCAACGGGAAATGACTGGGCGAGAGTGGACATCGTCATGACAGAAACTGACACAACAATGTATGTCAATGGAAAAGCCGTATCCAAAGAAGATAGTAGTTATGCATTATCAGATATCGTTGGTAAGAATGGTATCCTTCAGATTGGTAAAGCGAACTGGGGAAGCGGCGAATATTACAAGGGATGGATCGATAATCTTCGTATCGAAAGTAAAGCACTGAGCGCAGATGAGGTCAAAGAATTAGCTTCTGATTTTGTCAGCACATTACCGGCTGTATCAGGTGCATCTGTAGGAACAGCTCCGGACAGAGAGACAGCACTGAACTATAGAGGTACGGATGATCATACTGCGATCGCGACTCAGATCGATCAGGAGAAAAAGACGATTACATCTTATGTAAGAAAAGGCACAGACCTTACCAATATTCCATTTACATTATCTATGAATGTAGATGCAGCTTCTCTGAAACTGGATGGTGTAGACTTTGTGAATGGATCTTCTGTAGATCTTTCAAAAGACAGAACACTTACCATTACACGTGATGGAAAAGATGAAGAATGGACCGTTAAGACACCTGTGATCAGCAATAACCCTGTTCTTCCTGGACAGTATGCAGATCCGGACATTGATTACTTTGACGGTAAATTCTGGATTTTCCCTACCACAGACGGATATCCGTCATGGAGCGGAACTGTATTCCATGCATTCTCTTCCGAGAACATGGTAGACTGGACAGATGAAGGCATTATCATGGAACTGGCCAACAGTAATCCTGGTGTAAACGAAAAAGGAGTACAGATCGCTGCATCACCATGGGCAGTAAAAGGAAGTGCATGGGCACCGACAATCGAGAAAAAAGGTGATAAATATTATTTCTATTATTGTGGAAAAGATTCAAACGGAACATCTGCAATCGGAGTAGCATGGGCAGACAACCCGGCAGGACCATATACGGATCTTGGAACTCCGCTTTTGACAGTAAGCATGTGCAGAAATGCAGGCGTATCCATGGGACAGGCAATTGACCCGTCTATTTTCACAGATGATGACGGAACATCTTACATTACATTTGGTAACGGATCAGCAGCAATCGCTGAACTGAACGATGATATGACAAGTATTAAAGAAGGAAGCCTGAAACAGATCACCGGACTTACAGATTTCCGTGAATCTGTTGTAGTAACAAAGGCTAACGGAAAATATCACTGGACATGGTCATGTGACGATGCAAACAGCCCGAATTATCATGTAAATTACGGTGTATCAGACAGTCTGTTTGATGCAAATAGTAAAGCAGCCGTAAAACTTGTAAAGAAAAACCTGCTTGCCAAAGATACAGAAAAAGGAATCTTAGGATCTGCACATCAGTCAGTCGTTCACGTAAAAGATAGTGAAGGAAAAGACAGATACTTTATGGCATACCACAGATTCTACACACCACTAGATATCTTCCAGTCTGGTGACGGATTAGGAAAACACAGAGAAACATGTATCGATGAGATCACATTTGATGAGAACGGATACATGCAGATCACACCGACACTGGAAGGTGTATCAGCTGTAAGTACAAAGGCAGAGGAAGAAGAATTTGCCATTGTCAAGAATCCGGAAAGCGTAGAAGGCGTTGTCGGAGAGACAGCAGAATTCACAGTAGAAGCAACAGGCAAAGGCCTGACTTACCAGTGGCAGTATTGCAATGCTAATTCTACAAAATGGAGAACATCCGTAATGGACGGAAGCGATACAGCAACTGTAACAGTTCCGGTTGCAAACTGGAGAGATGGCCAGAAATACCGCTGCGTAGTAACAAACGGAGACGGAGAACAGCGGATCTCAGAGACAGCCGTTGTAACCATGCAGAAACCAATCAAGGTTCAGCCTGTAAGTGTAGAAGCAGTCAAAGGAACAACAGCAGAATTTACGGTTGAAACATCATGGGACAATGTAACTTATCAGTGGGAATACTGCAATGCGAACTCTAACAAGTGGAGAACATCCAGCATGGAAGGAAACGACACAGCAACCATCAAGGTTCCGGCAGGATCATGGAGAAACGGCCAGAAATACCGTTGCGTGATCACAGGAGCGGATGGAAGAAGTGTGACATCTGAAGCAGCAGTACTGACGGTGATCAGCGAATAATCATGACGGGGTATTGTAACAGCGTATCCATGACAGAATAAAATTATTGCATAAACGAAAAAATGTGCTGCAAGGTTATCGGATAGAACCTTACGGCACATTTTTTATTGTCATGCATCCGGAGGAATCTGCCGGTGGCAGGTTCTGTAGATACCAAAGTATGCAGGAAAAACTGCCAATGGCAGATCTGCTTACTTCTTTCGGGAAGACAGAAGACGGAAGAGATTATTATCCGAACAAAGTTCCATGATAAGACGGAACAGGAATACACTGCCGCTCATAAGGAGCATCATAAGGATGGATGCCTGCAGATGGAACAGGCAGGTTATAAGGATGCAAAATCCCGGCAGGATCCACCAGGAAACGTATGTCCGAATCTTTACAGGAATATATCCAAACCATCTGCATACAAAGACGAATTTGCTGAAAGATTCGGCAAAGGTCTGGATGCACAGACCGTACAGTGCAAACAGAGGATTGCGGTGCATAACGGCAAAGACGAGGAGCATAAGGAAGATTGCCGCTTCACGGAAGACGTTATCTGCTTTTTCATGATCCGTCATCTGCATAAGACCGCCGCATGGTCCCAGTGTTGCAGCGAACAGGAAGACAAATGAACAGCCGATAAAGAGCCCGGTCTGGGTTAACATTTCCTTCGCAAGAAAGTTCAGTATGACCTGGGGATATCCGATCAGTACAACGGACAGCGGACCGACGAACAACATCTGGATTCGCATGATCATAGAAAAGCTGGATGCCAGTTCCTTTTTATCACCGGCCTGATACAACCGTGAGAATTCAGGAAGAAATATCTTGGATGTAGGGCCGGATACAAAATTAATCAGTTTCTTTACAAGCAGGACAATACTGACGATACCAGCTTCAAACGCACCGACAAAGAAGTACTGTAAAATGACAGGAAGCTGCCCGATCATTGCCTGCAAGATATCAGAACGCTGATACTGGAGCAGCTTGGGAATGGAAACTGTATCGGAAATATCTTTTTTATTGCTTTTTGCGCCGCATTTCATTGAACGGTACAAGAAGAAAAAGAAGACAAGTACATACTGAACCAGATACAGGACAATTGTTTTTCCAAGATCCAGATGACCGGTGAAACCAAGGAAACAGACTCCGAGCAGTAAAAATAATCTGCCAAGGATGTATTCTCCGATAAGAGATGTGTGATAAATTCCTCTGGCAAGGAGCGTACTGCTCTGATCCATGATGAATGTCTCTGCAATCGTGATCGCAAGGATGATGCAGAAAGCAGGTCTCTTTAACAGAATAAGAACCAGGACAAAGACAGCTGCAAGCGGGAGCATATACCGGATGTAATATAGTTTCTTAAAATGAGAAAGAGAAGAGGATCCCCGTGAAAGATAGTAGGTATTACATTTTATAAGTCCGGAGAAAAAGACCCAGAATAACAGATCGGCGCCGCTGATCCAGGTGGAATAAGAACCGTAGCCGCTCAGACCAATTAATTTTGTAAGTAATATTTGAAGTGCTATTTCCAGGACAGCGCCGATGCCTTTCAGAATAACGCTGAGGATAAATATAAAATTCATGTTGACCGACGCCATAATGAAAATTTCTCCTTTGTGTATATATGTTTTATAGTAAAATCCTAAATGTTTTTATATAAAAAGTCAATGTATAAAGAGCGTGGAGAATGGCATCAGAATATGAACTATGTTATAATTCATATATTGCAGAAAGAAAAGGAAGAGAGAATGGCTATATATTTAGTACAGGGACTTTTATCAATTGTAACATTGATAAAAAGAAGAGATGATTTTATCCGTTATACGGCAGATATTACGATGCTGTATTTTTTGTCATATTTGTGTGCGGGAAGCTTTGATTTGAGCCTGTCGCTATATGCAGTATTTTTGATAGCAGGGATCGGAAAACTACAGAAGATATCTCTTGGCGGTATCATAACAGGCATCTTAATTTGTCTGTATGCAGGTGTTGGAATTATGTATCAGGATGCATATATGACGCTGGCAACGGTTGTTACGAGATATACGTATATAATCATTTATATATGTATGATATTTTCTGAAAAGATAAAACGGACAAAAAAGGTAAGTGCCGATGACTATCGTTATATGGTACGATCCGGATTATTAACGGAGATGTTGATTGTAATAGTGGTGTGGATGAAAGATGGAATCGGGGCAAGAGTGGTAACGAATCATCAGCCAATCGGCGGTGGAATTGTTCTTGGTATCTCACTGGTCGTAGGAATCTGCTATCGGCAGCATCTGTTCCGTGCGGGAGAAATGCTCTTATATGACGGTATATCAATGATTCTGATCATTCTTTCAGGCACTCGTGGGTATATGATTATTTTTGCTATGATAATGGCTGTGACGATGATCGTATATTTCATGGATATACCGGATCATGGGAACCGGATGTTACAAAGGATTGGCGTGATTTTTTTCGTTGCGGCAATAGTAATTTTATGGATATGTATCTTCGATCATGGGAAAACTTTTGAACTGATATTACGTCTGGACGAAAGCCTTGGATACAGAGAGAATGAGAATCTGTATGTGAAAGAGTTGATGAAAAGAATTCCGTGGTACAGAAAGTGGTTTGGATGGGGATTTGGAAGAAGTGCTGCGGGAACCAAAGAAGCATTGACGGCAGCAGGGCTTGCAAGCTGGAACAGACGGTATATGTTCGGGAAACTGCTTCAAAGAACTATTTTCCATAATTACTGGTATACAATATTGTTCAAGCAGGGAATCAGTGGATTAATCGTAATGATATTATTTTATGCCAGAATGGTGAAAAGAATCTGTCAGGACATCAAAGACAGATGGATCCGGTATTTTTTATTAATGATGGCAGTGGGTACGGTCATATTGCTGACATTCAGGATTACGGCGACCTGTTCAATACTGGAGATGCTGTTGGTGGCATATTTCATCCGGCAGATGGAAGAAGACAATGGAGAAGGAGAGAAAGAGAATGCAGAATAATTCAAAAAATATAAACAGACTTATATCCGTGTTGTGGAACAGAAAATGGAGAATTATGCTGGGGACACTGATTGGGGCGGCCGTTTTGTGGGTGCTTAGTACGGTTGTGATAAAGCCGGTATATACAGCTTCCATGAGTATGTATGTATATGGCAATAAAAACAGAAGCGCGGCAGAAGAAACAGCACTTACAGAATCAGACATCACAGTATCGCAGAGCCTGGCAGAAACATATGGAGTGATCATACAAAGCAATACGGTAATGGAAAAAATAATCAAACGTCTGGATCTTGATATGACGAAGAACCAATTAAAAGAAAAGATAAAGACGGCATCCGTACAAAATACAGAAATACTGTCTGTTGAAGTAACGGATAAAGACAAAAAAAGAGCTGCAGAAATAGCAAATACAATTGCAAAAGTCCTTCCGGGAGAAATATCGCGTGTAGTTAAAAACGGAGGAATAGAAATTGTAGATTATGCAGAAACACCGGATGAACCTACATTTCCGAATGTATGGATGAACACAGCAGCAGGCGCTGCGGCAGGATTTTTGATGGTATGCGGATTTTATCTTCTCAAAGAATACTTCCGGACAAAAGTAAGAAAAGAAGAAGATCTAAGAGAATACTTCGGAATGGATATTCCTATTCTTGGTACAATCCCGAAATTAGATAAATAAAAAGGAGCAGGACAGTGGTTAAAAGTAAGAAAAAAGAGAGTTCATTCAAAACATATAAAAAAATTCTTGGAAAAGATTCTTCATTTAAATTAAAAGAGGCATACAGCAAAATCCGTACAAAATTGATGTTTACAGAGAACGAAGACGGAGGGACAGTGTATGCAGTTGTAAGTACAGATATGAACGAGGGAAAAACGCTGAACTCAATCAATATTGCAACGTCTTTTGCGATGGCCGGGAAAAGGACATTGCTGATAGACTGTGACATGAGAAATCCGGCGGTTCACTGTTATCTGCGGCTGTCGGAGGTGTCAGGACTGAGTGAGATATTGGCAAGAATAGAGAAAAAGATCAATATCGTACATACAGAGCAGGAAAATTTATTTGTCCTAAAGGCGGGAGTGGTTCCGCCGAATCCATCGGAACTTCTGGGCGGGCGGTTATTCGGAGAATTAATTGCACAGTTCAGAAAGCGGTTTGACTATATTATTCTTGATATGCCGCCGGTAGGTGTTGTGGCAGATGCGGCAATCGTAAGCAGTTATGTAGACGGGTATGTTTTTGTTGTAAGGACAATGTATAAAGATTTAGGTGAGATAAGAAAAGCAATGGAAATGCTGCAGAGTGTACAGGGAAAAATTGCAGGATTTGTGTTGAACGATGTAGAAGGAAAAAATGATACGGATCATACATATGGAAAATATGGCTATGATTACGGAAGCAGGAATAACGAATAATGAAAGGGCGCCATAGGAATTGTTATTATCGTTAAAATATGCTAATATTTATATAGAATGCGGTTTGGATCACAGACCAGCAACATATTTATTTTTTTAAGGAGGAATCTAATATTATGATTACCTGGAACAACTTAGATACCCTTACATCATTCAAAGAACTTGAGAACGTAGAACGTGTAGATCTTGTAAAAGCAATGGCAGGAGAGAACGGAGCCGAAAGAGTAAAGAATTACAGCGTTCCGATGGCAGAGGGACTTACTTATAACTATGCTGCAAAGCAGGTTGACGATAAAGTGCTGGCAGCACTTGCTAAATTAGCAGATGAAGCTCAGTTGACAGAAAAATTCGAAGCACTCTATAACGGAGAAGTGATCAATACAGGAGAGAAACGTCTGGTACTTCATCACATGACACGTGGACAGCTTGGAGAAGCTGTAGAGGCTGACGGAGTGGACAAGCGTACATTCTATACAGAACAGCAGGCTAAGATCGCAGATTTTGCAAATAAAGTACATGCAGGAGAGATCACAAACGGAGCCGGTGAGAAATTTACAACGGTTGTACAGATCGGTATCGGTGGAAGTGATCTCGGACCTCGTGCAATGTATCTTGCACTTGAGAACTGGGCTAAGAAGAATGACACATTCAAGATGGAAGCCAAATTCATCAGTAACGTAGACCCTGATGATGCGGCAGCTGTACTTAATTCTATCGATGTTGCACATTCTATCTTCGTACTGGTATCAAAATCAGGAACAACACTTGAGACATTAACCAATGAATCATTTGTAAAAGATGCACTGAAGAATGCGGGACTGGATGCTTCTAAGCACATGATCGCTGTTACAAGTGAGACATCTCCACTGGCTAAGAGTGACGATTATCTTGCAGCATTCTTCATGGATGACTATATCGGAGGACGTTATTCTTCTACATCTGCAGTTGGAGGCGCTGTATTATCTCTGGCATTCGGACCGGAAGTATTTGCACAGTTCCTTGATGGTGCTGCAGCAGAAGATGCACTTTCTAAGAACAAAGATGTATTCAAGAACCCTGCAATGCTGGATGCACTGATTGGTGTATATGAGAGAAATGTATTGGGATATCCAAGTACGGCCGTACTTCCATATTCCCAGGCACTGAGCCGTTTCCCTGCACATTTACAGCAGTTGGATATGGAATCTAACGGTAAATCTGTCAACCGTTTCGGTGAGCCGGTTAACTATCCTACAGGACCGGTCATCTTCGGAGAGCCTGGAACAAACGGACAGCACTCATTCTATCAGTTACTGCATCAGGGAACGGATATCGTGCCGTTACAGTTCGTTGGATACAAGAACAGCCAGATGGAAACAGATGTTGTGATCCAGGACAGCACAAGCCAGCAGAAACTTTGTGCAAATGTAGCTGCCCAGATCGTTGCATTTGCATGTGGTAAATCCGATGAGAACCGTAATAAGAATTTCGAAGGCGGACGTCCATCAAGCATCATTATCGGAGAGCAGGTAAATCCGGGATCTCTCGGTGCACTTCTTGCACACTTTGAGAATAAAGTTATGTTCCAGGGATTTGTATGGAATGTGAACAGCTTTGACCAGGAAGGTGTACAGCTTGGTAAAGTACTTGCAAAACGTGTACTTGCACACGAGACAGATGGTGCACTGAAGGTGTTCAGTGATCTGCTGAATATCTAATAAATTAAAGAAGCAATCACTTGTTAGTGTGATTGAATAGTGGTATGATAGTGCTGTTAGGCAGAAATGTCTGTTTGACAGCACTATTTTTTTGATGAAAGGAAAATAAAGACGTGACCTATAAAGAAGCGAGGGTATATTTGGACGAGATGTCGAAATACGGAAGTGTACTTGGCTTAGATACGATTCGAGGTCTGTTGCGTGAACTTGGGAACCCCCAGGATGATCTGAAGTTCATACATATTGCAGGAACGAATGGAAAAGGATCTGTGCTTGCATACACTTCAATGATATTAAGCAAGGCAGGATACAAAACCGGGCGATATGTTTCACCGACAGTCATTTCTTATCTGGAGAAGATACAGATAGATGGGAAATGGATCTCTGAATCAGAATTTGCAGAGATCATGGAAGAGATAAAAGAAGCAATTGACCGGCTTGTATGTAAAGGAGAACCTGTTCCGACAGTGTTTGAAGTAGAGACGGCGATGGCTTTTTTGTATTTTAAGAAACAAAAATGTGATCTGGTTGTATTGGAAACCGGTCTCGGCGGAGAGACAGATGCGACGAATGTAATTAAGAATACAGTTTGCGCAGTATTTGCAACGATCAGTGTTGATCATCTGGGGGTGATCGGAGATACCCTGGAAGAGATCGCACAGACGAAATCCGGGATCATCAAACCGGGATGTACGGTAGTGTCAGCAAGACAGCAGGAGAATGTCAGACTGATCCTGCGAAAGAAAGCAGAGAGTCTGAACTGTATATACACAGAAGCAGAGCCGGAACAGATGAGTATCGAAAAAGAAGATTATAAAGGACTTACATTTTCATATAAGAAATATACGAATATGCAGAACCACATTGCAGGAGAGTGCCAGAGAGAAAATCTTTCTGTGGCACTGGAAGTAATTGAAAGCCTCAGGAAGCTGGGATATCAGATTGAGGAAGGAGCAGTGAGGGACGGTCTTGATGCAACAAGATGGGCGGGACGTTTTACTTGTCTGTCTGAAGATCCGATTGTGATCGTAGATGGTGCGCATAATGAAGATGCGGCGAAGAAGCTTAGGACATCTATTGAACGGTATTTTACGGGAGAGGAACTCATCTTGATCATGGGTGTATTTAAAGATAAAGAATATGAGAAGATCGTACAGATTCTGTGTCCGTCAGCAAAGCGGGTGTATACGGTAGATCTGCCGAATAAGGAACGTACACTGCCGGCAGAGAAGCTTGCAGAATGTGTAAGAGACTGTATGACAGAACAGTTGAGCGTGTACGCAGAAAAGAGTATTGGAGATGCTGTTGCAAAAGCGTACACTTATGCAACAGAAGACAGTGGGAAACGCGCGGTGATCGCATGTGGTTCATTGTCATATCTAAGTGAAGTAATCCGGTGTATGGAAGGATGTGTACAGAATCCGCAGAGAAAGGAAAGAATATGATAGATCATGAGAAGATAGAACAGGCAGTGCGGCTGCTTCTGGAAGGAATGGGAGAAGATGTGAACCGGGAAGGACTGATTGATACACCGGACCGAATCGCAAGAATGTATGAAGAGATATATGGAGGTATGGATGAAGATGCAGGAAAACATCTTTCTAAGACATTTACCGTTGACAGTCATGAGATGGTAATAGAGAAAGATATTACATTCTATTCGACATGTGAGCATCACCTCCTGCCATTTTATGGGAAAGCACATATTGCGTATATTCCGGATGGGAAAGTTGTAGGATTAAGCAAACTTGCCCGTACCGTGGAGGTATTCGCAAGAAGACTGCAGCTTCAGGAACAGCTTACCGGACAGATTGCTGATGCTTTGATGGAGTATATGCAGCCGAAAGGGGCTATCGTTATGATCGAAGCAGAGCATATGTGTATGACAATGCGTGGGATCAAGAAGCCGGGAAGCCAGACTGTGACAATTGCAAGACGCGGTGTATTTGAGACAGATCCGGTACTGGAAGAGAGATTTTTCAGGATGCTTGGACGATAAAAAGAAAGAGATACAGATGTAGATGAAAAGAGTAACAGAAAGACAAAAAGGGATGCCCCGTCTGAATGCGGTGGTGAATCATGAAGTGTATCAGACATACTATAAGCGTATCTGTGAATGTGAGACGGATAGGGTATTCTGTTGTCATCAGATGAACCATCTTCTGGATGTGGCAAGAATTGCTTACATTAAGAATCTGGAAGAAGGACTTGGATTCGATAAGGAACTGATCTACGTAGCGGCGGTGCTGCATGATATTGGCAAATCTTTTCAGTACAGACAGCAGATTCCGCATGAGATCGCAGGAGAGAGAATAGCAAGGCGGATATTGGATTCTCTTCCGACTGGTTTTACATTTACGGATGAAGAAAAAGCACTGATCTGTCTGGCAGTCAGGGGACACCGCAGACGGCATGAGCATATGAAGCCGATAGAGGAACTGTTCTATGAAAGTGATAAACGTTCCAGAATGTGTCTTTCCTGCATGGCAGAGAAGAAGTGTAACTGGAATGAAGAAGAGAAAAATATGGAGATAATAATATGATCATAGGTGGAAAGAATTTTGATACAGCAAATCATACATACATTATGGGAATCCTGAATGTGACGCCGGATTCCTTTTCCGATGGAGGAATGTTTAACGGAATGGATGCGGCAATTGCACATGCACACCAGATGGTTGAAGAAGGTGTAGATATCATTGACGTAGGCGGGGAATCTACGCGTCCGGGACATATCCAGATCACGGATGAAGAAGAGATTGCAAGAGTGACGCCAATTATTGAAGTGCTTAAGAAAGAATTTGATGTACCGGTGTCGATCGATACCTACAAAAGCCATGTCGCAGAGGCTGCACTTCAGGCAGGTGCAGATCTTGTCAATGACATCTGGGGATTAAAATATGACAAGAAGATGGCAAGTGTGATCGCAAAGTATCAGGCTGCATGCTGTCTGATGCATAATCGGGAAAAGGCGGAATATCAGGACTTTCTGAAAGATTTCATGGATGATATGAAAGAATGTGTAAGACTTGCAAAAGCAGCAGGCATTGAGGATGACAAGATCATCCTTGACCCTGGTGTCGGATTTGGAAAGACTTATGAGATGAATCTGGAGATTATCGATAAGATGGAGATATTAAATGAACTTGGATATCCGGTATTGCTCGGAACATCACGAAAATCCGTAATCGGACTGACGCTGGATCTTCCGGTGACGCAGCGGGAAGAAGGTACGATGGTTACGACCGTATATGGGGTACAGAAGGGATGTGCATTCGTACGCGTCCATGATGTAGAGAAAAATAAGAGAGCCATTCAGATGACGAAAGCAATCATGCGGGGACACGAAGTATAGAAAGAGTGAGGAATGAGATGAAACCGGACAAGATAAAGATAGAAGATCTGGAAGTATTTGCCAATCATGGTGTGTTTCCGGAGGAAAATATACTGGGGCAGAAATTTGTGGTGTCTGCGGTTATGTATACGGATACCAGACGGGCAGGACTGACAGATGAGCTGACTGCATCTATCCATTATGGAGAAGCAAGTGCATTTATCACAGAGTATTTGAAAAGTCATACGTTTAAGCTTCTGGAGAAGGTTGCGGAAGGACTGGCAGAGGAGATGCTGGTGCGTATAGCAGGTCTGCAGAAGGTGCAGATTGAGATCAAGAAACCGTGGGCACCGGTCGGACTGCCGCTTAAGACGGTCAGTGTAGAGATTGAGCGTGAATGGCATACGGCATATATTGCGCTCGGATCGAATATGGGGGATAGCAGAAGCATTTTGGAAGCCGCGGTACAGGCGCTGGATGAGATGAAGAATACAAAGGTGGAGAAGGTATCGACATTTATCACGACACCTCCGTACGGAGTGACGGATCAGCCGGATTTCTTAAACGGTTGTCTGAAGCTTTCGACATTATTATATCCGGAAGAGTTATTAAAAGAGCTGAACCGAATTGAAAAAGAGGCAGGAAGAGAACGAATCATACATTGGGGACCGAGAACACTGGATTTGGATATTATATTCTATGACGATCTGGTTGCAGAGACGGATGCTTTATGCATTCCACATGTGGAGATGCATAAGAGAGCGTTTGTACTGGAGCCTTTGCATGAGATTGCACCTTATAAACGTCATCCGGTGTATGGGAAGACGGTCAGAGAGATGCTGGAAGACCTTCGGAAATAGAATGACAGAGCATGAACAAGACAGTAAATTTACAAAAAATAAAAGACAAGATGGGGAAAACAAGATGGATATTCAGGAGTGGATTATATTTGCAATCGAGTTGATCGGAACAGTAGCGTTCTCAGCATCGGGGGCAATGGTTGGAATTGAGTGCAGCATGGATATATTCGGAGTGATCGTGCTTGGTGTGTCAACGGCAGTTGGCGGAGGTATGGTTCGTGATGTTATACTTGGGAAGGTGCCATCGGCACTTCTGCATCCGGTATATGTGATCTATGCCGTACTTGCTGCGGTGCTTGTGTTTTGTATTATATATTTCCGCAGGAAATATCTGCAGGATGGTTTTGGTGAGGTCTATGATAAACTTATGTTGGCAATGGATTCTGTAGGACTTGGAATCTTTTCGGCGATGGGAGTGACAAAAGGTATCAGCTGCGGCTATATCGATAATACATTTCTGCTGGTCTTCCTTGGTACAATGACGGGAGTCGGAGGAGGACTCTTGCGTGATACGATGGCAGGAGTTGCGCCATATATATTTGTGAAACATATTTATGCATGCGCATCCATTGCGGGGGCGTGGATATGTGTGATCATATACAGAAGTTACGGAGAACTTCCGGCGATGGTGGTGTCATCACTGATCGTTATGCTGATACGTTTTCTCGCGGCTCATTACAGATGGAATCTTCCAAGGATCGGAGAGTAGAAATCCGGGAAGGCAAGGAGTATTTTGCAAGATGAGATGAAAAAATATGCAAAATCATGAAAAATTATACTTGACATTTGAAATGACAGGTTTATAATAAGGACTTGTAAAAAACACATATAGTTCACCGAAATTCGTTGATGAGAACAATGCCGTATCTATCGTTATTTCACAGAGAGCCTGCGGTTGGTGGAAGCAGGTAATAAGCAGATAAGGATATCCTCTCTAAGAAGCGGGTTGAAAGCAATATCAAAGTAAACCTCGCCGGTATCCCCCCGTTACAGGGAGCATGTATGTTAGTACGTGTATGAGAGCTGTAGAAAGATTCTACAGAATTAGGGTGGTAACGCGGATAGATTTCGTCCCTTTTCAGAGTATATTCTGGAAAGGGATTTTTTTTGGTGGACAGTGATTGCTTAAAGGAGGAGAAGAGTAATGAAAGCATTACAAAAAGTAAGCAAATTTTTATCAGACTACACGTCAATTGTTGTAATCGCAATCGCAGTGGTTACATTTTTCCTTCCGTCTATGATGGGCTGGGTAAATCTGGCACTGTTCACAGACATGGTATCGAACAAGTTCACATGTCAGTCTATTATCATTGGTATTATCATGTTCAGTATGGGACTGACACTTACAACGGAAGATTTTAGGATTCTTGCACAGCGTCCGTTTGACATTTGTGTTGGTGCGGTTGCGCAGTATCTGATCATGCCATTCCTTGCATTTGCGCTTTCAAAGGTATTGAATCTGCCGGATGGAATCGCACTTGGGCTGATTCTTGTAGGCTGCTGTCCGGGAGGTGTATCTTCCAACATCATGTCTTATCTGTGCGGCGGGGATGTAGCCTTTTCCGTAGGAATGACAACAGTATCCACACTGGTCTCACCGGTTATGACACCACTCATGGTATCTTTACTGGCAAGCGGTACACAGATTACGATCAAGGGACTTCCGATGTTCGTATCAATCATTGAGACTGTTATCCTTCCGGTTGGTGTTGGATTTTTATTAAATTATCTGTTGGGAAAGAATAAAACATTCCGGGAACTTCAGAAAGTTATGCCGGGAGTTGCTGTTCTTGGACTTGCATGTGTTGTCGGCGGTGTGGTATCTTCACAGGGAGCCAAGTTCTTCCAGTCAGGTGTTGTGATCTTCGTAGCAGTATTACTGCACAACGGACTTGGATATCTGCTTGGATATGGAGCAGGAAAACTGGTTGGTATGAATACGTCAAAGAAGAGAACCATTTCTATCGAAGTAGGTATGCAGAATGCCGGACTTGCAACGAATCTTGCAACTACAACTGCCCAGTTTGCATCTACACCGGAATCTGCAATTATCTGTGCGGTATCCTGTACATGGCATTCCATCTCAGGAACTCTGTTAGCCGGATTATTTGCAATGCATGACAAACGAAAAGAAAAAGTTGCCGGAAATGCAGAGGCAGCAGCACATTAAGCTACTCTCGGAATGTGTGAAGCAATAAATTATAGAATAGAAACAAAAAAGAAACAACACGGGATGTGCTGTTTCTTTTTTTGTGTGCGCCAATATGGATAAAGATTATCAACGAAATAAAAAAATAATTTAAATAAAATATTGACTACTGGTCATTCTTGGCTATAATAATAAATGCATAAAGAAAATAAGAGGAGATGGAAATAATGGTCAAAGTTGGCAAATGGATTGCCAAGCACAGAATACTGATGTTGATAATTGGAGTTTTATTAATTATTCCGTCAGTAATCGGCATAGCAAAGACGAAAGTAAATTATGACCTGCTGAGTTACCTGCCGGATCACCTGGAGACGGTAAAAGGGCAGGATATACTGGTAGATGAATTTGGAATGGGTGCGTTCTCCATGGTCGCGGTTGAGAACATGGATATGAAAGACGTACAGAAGCTGGAAAAAGAATTTGAGAAAGTGCCACATGTACAGGATGTACTCTGGTATGACGATGTGACAGATATCAGTCTTCCGACTGAGATGATTCCAAAAGATATCAGAAAAGCGTTTATCAATGGAGATGCCACGATGATGCTGGTATTGTTCGATGATACGACATCATCCGATAATTCCATGGAGGCACTGACACAGCTTCGTAAGATTGCGAATAAACAGTGTTTCATCAGCGGTATGACAGGTATCGTTACAGATATTAAGAACATTGCAATGAAAGAACTTCCAATCTATGTAGTAATTGCAGCACTTCTGAGTCTGGTAGTTCTGGAGATTACATCAGGATCATTTGTTGTTCCGTTTCTGTTCCTGTTAAGTATCGGACTTGCGATTCTGTATAACCTTGGAAGTAATATTATACTTGGTGAAACTTCTTATATCACACAGGCATTGACAGCAGTCCTGCAGCTTGGTGTAACGATGGATTATTCCATCTTCCTTCTGAATAGTTATGAAGAGAATAAGAAGAGATTCCCTGGCGAGAAAGAAAGAGCCATGGGGCATGCGATTGCTAACACATTCAAATCAGTAGTCGGAAGTTCCGTTACTACCGTAGCCGGATTCATCGCACTGTGTGTTATGACATTTGCACTCGGACGTGACCTTGGTATTGTAATGGCGAAAGGTGTTGTGATCGGCGTTATCTGTTGTGTAACGATCCTGCCGGCACTGATCCTTGTATTTGATAAGCCGATTGAAAAGACAAGACACAAATTACTGTTAAGCAACATGGATCGTCCATCCGCTTTTATCACAAAGTATTATAAAGTATGGATCGTAGCATTTCTTGTATTATTACTTCCTGCAATTTACGGTAATAATCATACAAAGATTTACTACAACATTGCAGATTCACTTCCTGCAACACTGAACAGTAATGTATCGATCAAAAAAGTAAAAGATGACTTTGGTACAAGTAACATGCACATCGTCATGATGGATAAGAACATGAGTGCCAAAGATAAGCAGCAGATGTTCAAGAAGATCGATAAAGTAAAAGGTGTAAAATGGACCATCAGCATGAGTTCACTGATCGGTCCTAGCGTACCGGATTCCATGATCCCAAAGGATGTCCGTAAGATGATGCAGAGTAAGGATTATGAACTGGCATTCGTCAGTACGAAATATGAATCCGCAACAGATCCGGTAAATACACAGATCAAAAAGATAGATAAGATCGTAAAATCCTACGATAAGTCGGGAATGGTCATCGGAGAGGCACCTTTGATGAAAGACCTGCAGGATGTTACAGATGTTGATCTGGTTAATGTAAATATTATCTCGATCGCAGCTATATTTGTAATCATTCTGATCATTTTCAAATCGATCTCACTGCCGGTAATCCTGGTAGCGGTTATTGAATTTGCGATCATGATCAATATGGCAATCCCGTACTATCAGGGAGTCAGCCTTCCGTTCGTGGCAAGTATCGTTATCGGTGCGATCCAGTTAGGAGCAACCGTTGACTATGCAATCCTGATGACGACAAGATATCAGAAAGAACGAAGCCGTGGAAAAGATAAGATGGAAGCAATCAGCATTGCACATAAAACGAGTATGCCGTCCATCATCAGCAGTGGACTTAGCTTCTTTGCTGCAACATTCGGAGTTGCCTGCTATTCTCAGGTTGAAATGATCGGTTCGATTTGTACATTGCTTGCAAGAGGAGCCATTATCAGTATGGTAGTCGTGCTTCTGGTATTGCCGGCAATGTTCATGATATTTGACAAATTAATCTGCAAGACATCCATCGGATTTCTTGGGAAAAAGGCAAAAGCACAGACAAGTGAAGCAAAGTAACCTGTTATTAACAATCCATGATAATTAAGAAAGGAAGCAGGAATTATGAATAAGAACAGAAAAATAAAACGAAAAATTGCAGCATCTGTAGCAGTCGGAATGTCAGTGATGATGGGTGTGACACCAGCTTTTGCGGCAAGTGGAACTTCAGACAGTGATGTATATAAAGAAGAAACAGTATACGTGAATGCCAAGGCAAGTGGTAAGACGGATAAGGTAACCGTATCTAACTGGCTTAAGAATTCCGGAAGCGTATCCGGCAATCTGGAAGATGAAAGTACACTGAGCGATATCAAGAACGTAAAAGGTGATGAAAAATATACCGCAGACGGAGATAAGCTGACATGGTCTACTGATAGCGAGGATATCTACTATCAGGGAACGACAGATAAGAAACTTCCGGTATCTGTTAAATTAAAATATTACCTGGATGGAAAAGAGATGAAACCATCTGAGTTAAAAGGAAAGAGCGGACACCTGAAGATCACGGTGGATTATAAGAATAATGAAAAGAAGAATGTATCTGTAGACGGAAAAGATACAGAAGTATATACACCATTCGTCATGATGACAGGTATGATCCTTCCGAATGAGACATTCAGTAATGTAACAATTGATAACGGCAAGATCATTTCTGATGGTAATAAGAATATCGTAGTCGGATTCGGAATGCCGGGATTAAAAGACAGCCTGAACTTAAGCAGCGAAGAGACAGACAAAGTTACAATTCCGGAAAGCTTAAGTATCGAAGCCGATGTAAAAGATTTTACAATGTCTTCTACTTATACTGTTGCATTATCTGATCTGTTAGATGATGTGGATATGGACAGTATCGTAAATGTAGATGATCTTCAGAACGCTCTGGATGATCTGGAGGATGCGGCACTTCAGTTAGTAAGTGGTTCCGATACACTTGCAGATGGAGCAGGAACACTTGCAGATGGTGTGAATACTTATACAGAAGGTGTTGACACATTGAATGCCGGTATTCAGAAATATCTTGGTTCTAACGGAGAGTTAAGTGGCAGCGTTACAGAGTATGTGAATGGTGTGAATAAAGTTGTCAAAGGGGTACAGGATTATACGGATGGAGTGAATACGCTGGCAGACGGCGTGAGCAGTTATGTAGATGGCGAGAAGCAGCTGGCAGAAGGAGCTTCACAGCTGACACAATTGAGTACTGGTCTGAAGAAAGTGCAGAGCGCTATTGCAAAAATGGAAGCTTCTACAGATGGAAAAGGAAAAGATAGAGAGGATATTAAAGTTGCTTCTTCTGAACTGGCAGCAGGAACACAGGCCTTAGAAGATTCGCTTGGAACAAAACAGGTGCAGGCACTGATGGCACAGGTTGGTTCCATGGTGCAGACAGGAAATGAACTGATTGCACAGACAGAACAGCTTGAAAGCGGTATGCAAAAGGGCGTTAAAGAGCCAGTTACTAATATTGTAAAAGAACTTACTGTATTGCAGAAAGAACTGGACGGACTCAATACCCAGTTAACGAATCTGAAGACTACTTGTGAAAGCAAAGTCACAGAATTAAATACAGCTATCGATGATTATAACAATAAAGTTGCAGCAGCAAAGAATGCGGCAAATACAAGTTCAGAAAAGATCAGTCAGTCAATCCAGGCACTGGAGACACAGAAGAGTAAAGCTTCCAGTGATGCAGAAAAACAGCAGTTACAGCAGTCTATCGACGCACTGAAAAATGCAAAAACTGCAGCTGACGGTCTGAAGAATGTGAATACAGTTGAAAAAGCCAGCATTTCCATTGATAATATTGATACTTCTGACATTACAAAAGGAATTATAACTTTAACCGGAAATCTGCAGACAGCTTCAAAGACAATGGAAGGTCTTGGAAGCCAGCTTGGTGAAATGCAGACCAAATTAGATACAATTACGGCTGCAAAAGACAAGATCCCGGCAGATCAGTTAAATAGTCTTACAAGTAATATTACAAAATTAAATGCCGGTATGCAGGGACTGGATGCAGGAATTTCTGAACTGGCAGCAGGAATCTCTACATTAGACAGTGAGACATCTGCACAGTTCCCGACAGCAATCCAGGGAATCACGGCACTGAACAAAGGATTCGCACAGTTAAGTGGATACAATGATTCCCTGGTAATCGGTGCAAATAAACTGAAATCCAACAGTCCGACATTAGTAGCCGGTGTCAATACACTCCAGAGCGGTACGAACCAGTTAGCAAGCGGACTGAACACACTGGGAAGCCAGATGTCTTCCGGATCTGCAATACTTGCAGCCAACAGCGGTGCACTTAGAAGCGGAGCTTCCGAACTTCAGTCAGGTGCAAAAGAGCTTGCAGAAGGCATGGCAAAATTTGACAAAGAAGGAACCAGCAAGTTAAAGAGCACAGTAGAAGATGAACTTGGTGATGTAATCGACAGAATCGATGTGCTGACATCAGAAGATTGCAAATACAATACATTCAGCGGTAAGGATAAAGCAATGGATGGTAATGTAAAATTTGTGATTGAGACGGATGCGATCGAGTAAATAATATGAATATGAAATAAAAAGAATCACAGGTGGAAGCGGATGAAGTAATATGTTCCCTGTTAATTAGACGAGGGGCGTATTACTTCATCCGCTTCCGTTTGTGATTCTTTTTTTATTTTTTCAACATTCTCCAGAGAGTGCTTCTGCTTATGCCAAGATGTTTGGCAGTTTTTTCTTTATTCCCATGTTCTTCGGCAAGAACCCATTGTATGATTTGAGAAGACGATAAATTAGTCTTATTATCTTTCCTTGAAATTTCCTCGGTATAGTGCTAAAGTATACTAAAAAGGTATGATTTAGCGAGTGCGTGAAAAAACATGCACTAAGGAGGAAAATTCATGAATGAATACAGAATAGGAACAAAATGTGTACAGGGCGGATATACTCCGGGAAACGGAGAACCAAGACAGATTCCAATCGTACAGTCAACAACATTCAAATATGCAACCAGTGAAGATATGGGAAAATTATTTGATCTGGAAGCGTCAGGATATTTTTATTCCAGATTGCAGAATCCGACTAATGATATGGTTGCGGCAAAGATTGCAGAGATGGAAGGTGGAACGGCAGCGATGCTGACTTCATCCGGACAGGCAGCCAATTTCTTCGCACTGTTCAATATCTGTGAGTGCGGAGATCACATCGTAGCATCTTCATCCATTTACGGTGGAACATTTAACCTGATCGATGTAACAATGAGAAAGATGGGAATCGATGTAACATTCGTGTCACCGGATGCAACAGAAGAAGAGTTAAATGAAGCATTTAAGCCAAATACAAAAGTAATGTTTGGTGAGACAATTGCCAATCCGGCACTTACCGTACTGGATATTGAATTATTTGCCAAAGTGGCACATGCACATGGTGTGCCGCTTATCGTAGATAACACATTCCCGACACCGGTCAACTGTAGGCCGTTTGAATGGGGAGCAGATATTGTAACTCATTCGACTACAAAATATATGGACGGACACGGAGCTGCACTTGGCGGTGCAATCGTAGACAGCGGAAAGTTTGACTGGATGGCACACGCAGATAAATATCCGGGACTTTGCACACCTGATGAAAGCTATCATGGAATTACATATGCAGAGAAATTTGGCAAAGAAGGTGCATTCATTACCAAATGTACGGCTCAGCTGATGCGTGACTTCGGATCTATGCAGTCACCACAGAATGCATTCATTTTAAACCTTGGTCTGGAATCCCTGCATGTACGTATGCCGAAGCACGTAGAGAACGGACAGGCAGTCGCAGAATTCCTGGAAGCACATCCAAAGGTAGCATATGTGAACTATTCCGGACTTCCTTCTAATAAATATTATGAAAGAGCACAGAAATATCTTCCAAACGGCGGATGTGGAGTGGTATCGTTTGGATTAAAAGGTGGAAGAGAAGCAGCATCTATCTTCATGAAGACATTAAAGCTTGGTGCGATCGAGACGCATGTAGCAGATGCAAGAACCTGTTGTCTGAATCCGGCAACGTCTACACACAGACAGATGACGGATGAACAGTTAAAAGAGGCAGGAGTACCGGCTGAACTGATTCGTATCAGTCTTGGTCTGGAAGATAAAGAGGATCTGATTGCAGATATTTCGAATGCGTTGGATGCAATCTAAGGTAGAATTGAAAGAGTAAGGCAAAATTCCGAAAAAACTTACATAAATATATTGATAATGCCTATAAGTGGATGCGCTTATAGGTATTATTAATTTGAAAAAATATATATGATTGCAAATGTTGATATCTGTACCAGATCGATAGAGGAAGCACTGGATGTGCTTGCAATGCCGAAAAGGATGGTGGCGACACTAAGGGGATAAGTTTATATCCCCTTTTTTTTGACGTTTTTATAGAAATCATGCTAAAATAGAGAAATCTACCATGTGTATGGAATATTTTGAGCCGGCAGGGACAGTAAAAAGACCAAAAACCCCGTCCCCAATGGCTGGAGAGGGAAAATTATGAATAAAAGAGAATCATTTAGCAGCAGATGGGGATTTATCTGTGCCTGTATCGGTTCAGCGGTCGGTATGGGAAATATCTGGATGTTCCCAACAAGAGTATCATTGTATGGAGGCGGTTCATTTCTGATACCATATTTTATATTTGTAATACTGATCGGTTCGACGGGAGTGATCGGGGAGATGAGTTTTGGGCGTGCGGCAAAGGCCGGTCCAATCGATGCATTTGGAATTGCCTGTGAGAAAAAAGGAAAGAGAAAAGTCGGAGAAGCACTGGGGATGATCCCTGTATTCGGATCACTTGCCATGGCGATCGGATATACGGTTGTAATGGGGTGGATCCTAAGATATGCCGTTGGAACATTTACAGGAGCAACACTTTCACCTGAAAATGTGGATGAATTCGGGGCGGCATTTGGTAAGATGGCGTCAGCATTTGGTAATAATATATGGCAGATACTTGCGCTTGTGGCCTGTATGCTGATTCTGATGTTAGGTGTCGGAAGCGGCATTGAAAAAGCAAATAAGATCATGATGCCGATATTCTTCGCATTGTTCGTGATTCTGGGAATCTATGTCGGATTCCAGCCGGGAGCAAGTGAAGGATACCGTTATATTTTCAGAGTAGATCCAGAGGCATTCAAAGATCCGGCAACGTGGATCTTTGCACTTGGTCAGGCATTCTTTTCCCTGTCGGTAGCAGGAAATGGAACATTGATCTATGGATCTTATCTTTCGGATGAAGAGGACATTCCAGCTTCTGCAGGAAGAGTTGCATTATTTGATACGATTGCAGCAATTCTTGCCGCACTCGTTATCATTCCGGCGATGGCAACAACGGGAGCGCAGTTGGATCAGGGAGGTCCCGGACTTCTCTTTATCTTTCTTCCGAATCTGATCAAAGGAATGCCTGGGGGATGGCTGATCGCGATCATCTTCTTTGTCGCAGTATTGCTTGCAGGTATGACTTCGCTGATCAATCTGTACGAGGCTCCGATTGCTACAGTGCAGGAGAAGTTAAAGCTTGGAAGAGTTCCGGCATGTGCACTTACGGGGATCGTGGGAGTGGTCGTGTCACTCCTGATCCAGGGGATTGTATCAGACTGGATGGACGTACTGTCTATTTATATCTGTCCGCTCGGAGCCGGACTTGCGGGAATCATGTTCTTCTGGGTATGTGGCAAGGCATTTGTGGAAAAACAGGTCAATACCGGAAGAGAGAAACCATATGTATCATGGTATCATACGGTATGTAAATATTTTTATGTTCCGGTATGTTTTATTGTGTTAATTCTTGGAATTGTACTTGGAGGAATCGGGTAGAAAAAGCCGAAGGAAGAACAAGAAATGTTCATAAAAGTTTATTGGAAAGAATGAGAGGATAAAGAATGAAAAAAGGAAATGCAATAGCATTACTGCCAATCGGCGTATTTTTGTGTATCTATCTAGGACTTGGAATTTTATTCGAATATGTGATGAAGATTCCGATGGGATTCTATAATGTCCCGATCATTATCGCATTTCTTGCGGCAATTCTGGTGGCGTGTCTGCAGAATCGTAAGGTGAGTTTTGACGAGAAACTGGAAATTATGGCACAGGGACTTGCGGATAAGAATATTATTACAATGCTTCTAATCTTCCTGACAGCGGGGGCATTTGTCGGAGTGGTAGGAAGAAGCAGTGCGGAAAGTGTGGCATATTTCATGTTGTCACTGATTCCGGCAAGATTTTCAGTTGCGGTATTATTTGTGGTAGCCTGTTTTGTGTCGGTTGCCATGGGAACGTCGGTTGGGACAATTACATTGATCACGCCGATCGCAGTGTCCGTATCCAAGGCATCTGGATTTGATATGGCACTTTGTATCGGCTCGGTTATGGGCGGTTCGATGTTTGGTGATAATCTTTCATTTATCTCGGATACAACGATTGCGGCATGCAACGGACAGGGATGCCAGATGAAGGATAAATTTCGGGAGAACTTTGGAATTGCACTTCCGGCAGCAATTGCAACCCTGGTATTGATCCTGGTTCTTTCATTTCAGACGGATATTGCAGGACGGGTAAGTAAGAGTTATAACTTAGTGCAGATTATTCCATATGTACTGGTTCTCATAGGAGGAATTATCGGGATCAATGTATTCGTGGTACTTCTGAGCGGGATTGTATCTGGTTCTATTATTATGCTGGCCGGCGGTCACATTGCGGCGACAGATCTGCTTGCCAATATGGGTTCCGGAGCTTCCGGGATGTTCGAGACGAGTATGGTGGCAATCCTGGTAGCAGCGATGTGTGCACTGATCCGTGAATATGGTGGTTTTGATGCATTGCTGGCAGGAATCCACAAAGTATTCAAAGGCCGCAAAGGCGGTCAGTTTGGTATGGGACTTCTAGTCGGAACGATGGATATTGCAACGGCGAATAATACGGTGGCAATTGTCATGGCGAATCCGATCGCGAAGGATATGGCAAAAGAATATGGGATTACACCGAGAAAGGCAGCTTCGATACTGGATACATTTTCCTGTGTTTTTCAGGGGATCATTCCTTATGGAGCGCAGATGCTGGTAGCAATCTCTGCGGCAAGTGAACTGGGATATCGTGTGTCGGCATTTCAGATCATGCCGAAGCTTTTTTATCCGTTTTTATTATTTGTGAGTTCTATGATATTTATCTTTGTGATTCCGGCAAAGAAAGAGAGGTAAATTGTGAAAGAAGAGATCAGACAGAAACTGACAGGTGCAGTCATCGGACTTGCAAGAACCTGTGAGAATAACGAAAAGACAGAGAACACTAACCGGGTATTCCTAGAAGCACTGACGGCGGCCGGAGACTGGTCGGCAAGTATCTTTGATATGAGTGAGATGTTAGAAAAGGTAAGAAATGAAAAATATACAGTCTCACCGGGATGTGTAACATGTGCAGCGCCATGTGGCAATACGGATGACTATGATATGGAGAATCTGTGGAAAGAATTCGAAGAAATCGGAGCATTTAAGAATGCAATCCTGATGGTAATCTGCCAGACTGCAGCAAAATTGTACCATGCAGATCAGACAGAAGAATCTGAGACGGTGAAGTTATTATTCCGTGCATTATGTATGATCAGTTTTGAAGGCTGGGATGTTGCAGGGCTTACACCGGTGATGGTGGAACTTGGAAAAGCAGGAGGGATATAAAAATAAATAGAATAATATTAGCAAAAAAGACTTTAAAAGGGATTCGGAAAAATCTATTTCAAAGTCTTTTTTTGTCATCCATTCAAAAGAAGTATTACTTATGAAAGATAAGAAAAATTATCTGATTTAATAGAAGATTAATGATAAGAAATGCGTTATAATAACAATACACTGTATATATCAAGGAGGAACAAAAACATGACAGTACCAGAAAGACTTTCCGCACTTCGTAAGTGTATGGAAGAAAAGAACATTGATGTGTATGTAGTACCGACTGCAGACTTTCATCAGAGCGAATATGTCGGGGAACACTTCAAAGCGAGAAAGTTCATTACAGGGTTCTCTGGATCAGCGGGAACGGCCGTGATCACAAAGACAGAAGCAAAACTCTGGACAGACGGACGTTACTTCATCCAGGCAGCAGCACAGTTGGAGGGGACAACTGTAGAACTTATGAAAATGGGTGAGCCTGGTGTGCCAGAGATGAATGCATATATTGAAGAGGTATTAAAGGAAGGCGAGACACTTGGATTCGACGGAAGAGTCGTATCTGTCGGTGAAGGAGAAGATTATGCAGCCATCGCTGGGAAGAAGAATGCAAAAGTAAATTATCAGGTAGACTTAATTGATGAGATCTGGGAAGACCGCCCGGTATTATCCGAAGAGCCTGCATTTAATCTGGATGTAAAATATGCCGGAGAAACTGTTGCAAGCAAACTTGCAAGAATCCGTGAAGAGATGAAAGAAGCAGGAACCAATGTGCACGTTGTATCTACGATCGACGACATCTGCTGGACGTTAAATATCCGTGGAAATGATATAGACTTCTTCCCACTGGTATTATCTTATGGAATCATCACAATGGACAGTTTCGAGCTGTATATCGATGAGAAAAAATTAGATGACAAGTTAAAAGCCAAACTTGCAAAAGATGGCGTAAACTTACACCCATACAACGACATTTACGAAGACGTGAAGAAATTTGGCAGTGATGTGGTTGCAATGATCGATCCTGGAAAACTGAATTATGCATTGTTCAACAATATTCCTAAAAATGTTAAGACAGTAGAAAAGAGAAATCCGGCAATTCTCATGAAAGCAATCAAGAACCCGGTTGAGATCGAGAACATCCGCAAGGCACAGATCAAAGACAGTGTTGCGCATGTAAGATTCATGAAATGGCTGAAAGAAAATGTTGGCAAGATGAGGATCACAGAGATGAGCGCATCTGATAAATTGGATGAATTCCGTGCTGAGATGGGCAAATTTATCCGTCCAAGCTTTGAACCAATCTCTTCATTTGGAGAGCATGGTGCGATCGTACACTACACATCTTCACCGGAGACAGATGTAGAGTTAAAAGAAGGACAGTTATTCTTAACGGATACAGGAGCTGGATTCTATGAAGGTTCCACAGATGTAACCAGAACTTACGCACTCGGCGAAGTTCCGCAGATCATGAAAGATCACTTCACATTGGTTGCGATCAGTAACTTACAGCTTGGCAGTGCAAAATTCCTGGAAGGTTCTACCGGTATGATTCTTGACATCCTTGCAAGAAAACCATTCTGGGACAGAGACTTAAACTTCAACCATGGTACAGGACACGGAGTCGGATACCTTCTGAACATCCACGAAGGACCTGCAGGTTTCCGCTGGAAATATCGTAAGGGTGAGACAGAAGTATTACAGGAAGGCATGGTCATCACAGATGAGCCTGGAATCTATATTGAAGGATCTCACGGAATCCGTCTGGAGAACGAACTGTTGACCTGCAAAGGAACATTGAATGAATATGGTCAGTTCATGTACTTCGAAGCAATTACCCTGATTCCAATGGATCTGGATGCGATCAATCCGGATATTATGACACAGGAAGACAAGAAACTGTTGAATGATTATCATGCAAAAGTATACGAAGTGATTGCTCCTTACCTGAACGAGGAAGAGCAGGAGTGGCTGAAGAAATACACAAGAGCTATTTAACCTGTGAGGACGGATTTTTCAGCGTTTTGTTTCTAAATGAGAAATGATATTCATATAATGAATTGACAAAGATGAAAATGCTTAGTAGAATCTAAGTTAGTTGCAACTAACTTAGATTCTACTAAGTAAAGGAGTTCATTATATATGAAGCGGAAATCCAAGAATCAATCCAAGAATAAGACACTTAATTTCCTGCGTTATCTGGGTCCGGGGCTTCTGGTTACAGTAGGATTCATAGATCCGGGAAACTGGGCTTCGAATATTGCGGCGGGATCAGGTTTCGGATATGAGTTATTATGGATGGTGACATTATCTACAGTTATGCTGATCGTACTGCAGCATAACGCGGCACATCTGGGAATTGCAACCGGACTGTGTCTGTCGGAAGCGGCGAGCAGATATATGCCAAGGCTGTTAAAAGACCTGATACTTCTGACTGCAATGCTTGCGGCGGTAGCAACGGCGATGGCAGAGATACTCGGAGGAGCGATTGCGCTGCAGATGTTGTTCCATATACCAATCAGACTGGGGAGTATCCTGATCCTGGTTCTGGTATTATTCTGTGCATTTACGAATGCATATAAGAGAATAGAAAAACTGATCATATTATTCGTGTCGCTGATTGGATTTTCTTTTTTATTCGAAGTTGGAATTGCGAAGATCGACTGGGGAGCAGCTGTGGTCGGATGGGTGAAACCGTCATTCCCGTCGGGAAGCATGCCGGTGATCTTAAGCGTATTAGGGGCGGTGGTGATGCCGCATAATCTGTTTCTGCATTCGGAGATTATTCAGAGCAGACAGTGGAATCTGGAAGACAGTTCGGTGATCGAGCAGCAGTTGAAGTATGAATTTAAAGATACATTATTTTCCATGATCATTGGATGGGCAATCAACAGTGCGATGATCCTGATGGCGGCAGCGACGCTTTATCAGAACGGAAGTGGAAAACAGGTGGATGATCTGACTGTTGCGGGAAAGATGCTGTCGCCTTTGTTGGGGAATGCGGCAACGGTGGTCTTCGCACTGGCACTTTTGCTGGCGGGTATCTCATCCAGTATCACTGCAGGAATGGCCGGTGGAACGATATTTTCCGGAATCTTTAACCAGCCATATGATATTAAGACAAAGGAAACAAAAAGAGGAGTATTGCTGACGATGATTCCGGCGGCGGTGATCATCCTGTTTATCAGACAGCCATTCGAAGGTCTGGTATATTCCCAGATGCTGCTTGCCGTCCAGCTTCCAGTTACAATATTTACACAGATATATCTGACGGCTTCGAAAAAGGTAATGGGAAAATATGTGAACAGCAGACGTTTGAATTTTTTGCTTCTGGTGATTGCTGTGATTGTAACAGGGCTGAATATAGCATTGCTTTTTGTATAGACAGGAAGAACAGAATAAGAAGAAAGAAAAACCGGGCACTGTATAGAAACAGGCTCGGTTTTTTGTATCAATTATTCGGTTACAGCGGAAGCGGCAACGTTTTCTTTCTCAGGAAACATCTTTCTGAAAATCAGACGGATGAATGGTCCGCAGTAGAAGATCTGCCAGAAGAAAGCAACTGGGAAGTTCATGAATGTTGTCTGACACCAGGTAGCAATCACATTACTTCCTGCGTTCTTGAACAGAATCGTTGCAACAAGACTCATGCAAGGACACATGATGCATACGATCATGGAAGAGATTGCAAGAGTGATGAAGATTGGTCTGTCCTGTGGTGTAACGATACGGAAGGCAAGCATATGTGCAAGTTTGTCAACGAAAGCAAATTCCAGAACGAAGGCAACCGGCCACATGATTTTCAGTTCGCCGAAAGCCATCAGGAATACTTGGTTGCTCATTCCTCCCACATTCAGGCAAATATTGTAGCAGATCATGACGTATACCATCAGAAATGACATCATTAATGTAAAAATAACGTTTTGAAATAGATTTTTTGGCATAATTTTTGTTCTCCTTTTTATGTAAATATTTAAAAATGGGTACAAAAAAGACACTTGTGTTGTTCGTTAATCAAGCATACACTTGTGTCGTTTCCAATTAAACCAAAATCATCTTATGTTTTTGTCCGAATATGGATTATACATAATAACTGTCTTAAAATCAAGTATTTTTTTAAAAACATGGCATCTGGCAGGAAATAACAGGTGGTTTTTCTTGACGGGAACAGGCATTACAGTTAAGATGTTCTAGGAACATTTTTACGGCTGAAATATGCCGGCATTTTTGGAATAAAAAAGATTCAGAAAAAGGAAGAATAGTATGAAAGATTGGAATGAAGTAGTATTAGTACCAGAGTTTAATGAACAGGGTGTTGCCTGCTACCGTCTGGACGGGGGCGACTATCTGAATGAGTATTACATTGTGTCGGAAGCAGAATCGAGAAAGCTTCTGAATGTACCGGAAGTTGTAGGATACGAGGTATATGACTGCCTGATTCCATCTACTTCACAGATGCTGTACTATCTGAAAGAACAGAAGAAAGTTACAACAGCCAATATTCTTTCTATCTTAAGAGGGGCACTGAATTATCCACTGGAGGAAAGCTGTTACAGAGAGCATATCCGTGTGCATGACATCAGCTTCTTATCCAGTGAGCGTGTGTTTGAGGAAGATGAGATTGCAGGACTGGAGATCAAATACAGCAAGCTTACGATGGTTCCTGACAGCACTCTGATGATCGGAGATATTATTGCAAGCGGGGAGACACTGATCCACTGCCTGCGTTACGTGACAGATTTTTACAGAGACCACGGAACAAAGCTTCGCAACATCATCATCTTTACGATCGGTGGAACGAAGGGGATTGAGATCCTTGAGAAGCTGACCGAAGAGATCCGTGAGTTCTGGCCTGAGTTCGAAGGATTCATTACGGTCTATTATGAAGGAATCTTCAGTACTTATCAGGACAAAGGTGTATCCGGAATCAATCTGCCGGATGTTGATTTCTACTGGAAGGGTGGAATCGTTGCACCGGAATTCAGAAGAGAGACACTTTCTATGTGTAGTCCGTTATTTGAAAAATGCATCATTTACGATGGTGGTGCAAGACGTTACGAGATCCATGAGCATGTAGAAGAAGTGCTGGAATTCTGGGAAGGCATCAGAGACCGTGCCGATCGGATTGATTTCGCAAAACTTCTGGAAGAAAAGCTTGGATATGAACTTCCGGTAAGCTACGAAGACTGGATTCATTATAATCATTATGAGAAGATCCGCCCGGCCGATACCAAATGGCTGTACCGCCAGGAACAGGGCTATGTAGAAAGCATGAAGAATATTACATTAAAAGAACTTGCAGAGCAGCGGATCGGTGAATTTACAGATGCATTGAGAAAATATATTTTGTAAAAGATATATCTGGTAAATAATGTTTTACGGGAGCTATGTTTTACAGGAATAAGTGTGGACATCAGATTCATTAAGTTGACAATGGAATGAGAAAAGAATCGGGAGATAAAAATGAAAAAAGAAAATACAACAGAGAAGGTAACAGACATCGATTACGCACAGTGTGCTGTACCGGCAGAGGGAAGAAAAGGATTTCTGACCATGTTCATGATCATGTTGGGATTCACATTTTTCTCGGCAAGTATGTGGGTCGGACAGCAGCTTGCGGAAGGACTTGATTTCTATGGATTTATCAAGTCACTGATCCTTGGCGGAATGATCCTGGGACTGTATACAGGACTTCTTGGATATGTAGGCGCAAAGACAGGACTTAGTATGGATCTTCTGGCGAAGCGTGCATTTGGAGAGAAAGGATCTTATATTTCTTCGGCAATGATCAGCTTTACACAGATCGGTTGGTTCGGAGTAGGAGTTGCGATGTTCGCAATTCCGGTTGCGAATGAATTGCTTGGCGGCAGCAAAGTCGCTATGTGGGGACTTGTTATCGTAGCAGGTGGATGTATGACGGCTTCGGCATATTTTGGAATCGATTCATTGACACTGATCAGCTATATTGCGGTTCCGTTGGTAGCGGTTCTTGGTACAGTCGCTATGATCCTTGCAGTGCAGAGAGGCGATGGAACGATCATCGACCAGTTTGCCAAATCAAGCGGAACGATCAGTGTGATCGGAGGAGCCGGAATGGTGATTGGTTCATTCGTATCAGGTGGAACTGCGACACCGAACTTTGCGAGATTTGCCAAAGATGCGAAGTCAGGAACGATCGCAACAGTTGTAGCGTTCTTTATCGGAAATTCCCTGATGTTCTTCTTCGGAGCGATTGCATATATCTTCGTTGGTGGAAATGACATCTTTGAAGTCATGATCCGTCTGAACCTGTTCTACCTTGCAATCCTGGTACTGGGGCTGAACATCTGGACAACGAATGACAACGCATTGTATTCATCAGGACTCGGTCTTGCGAATATCTTCAATCAGAAGAAAAAGCCGATGGTACTGATCGCAGGAATCGTCGGAACACTGTTGTCTGTATGGCTTTATTATAATTTCTGTAACTGGTTAAATGTACTGAACTGTACACTTCCACCGGTTGGTATCATCCTGGTAATCTCTTATTTTATGAATCAGAAAGATTACGAGAAAACGGATGAGAATCTGGAGACAGTCAACTGGTTCGCCGTTGCCGGTGTTGTGATCGGTGCAATCGTTGCAAACGTGGTATCCTGGGGCATTGCATCCATCAATGGAATGGTGGTTGCGGCTGTCTGCTATGTGATCGGGCAGATGGTGAGGAAGAATGAAGCCGGAAATGAGTGCATTGATTCGTAATTTGATACTAAGGATGAACTCGAAGCGTTCATTAAGGAAAAAGTACTTTCATAAATATAAGAGATCCACCTATTATACAAGATAGATCAGCTAGTTCAGCTAGTAATCATGTCGTTGTATGACAGGTGGATTTTTAATTGCCATGCATTCGGAAGAAGCTGTCGGTGGCAGGTTCTGTAGATTGCTATGCAGCAGGTTAAAATTCAATTGCTCTCTTAACAGCATCGATATCTCCAGTAAATAAGATGCTTTCCATTCCAAGTTCTTTACTTGCAATGACATTTTCCACCGTGTCATCGATAAAGAAGCATTCTCTCGGCAGAAGGTTAAATTCATTGAACAGATGATAATAGATATCGTGTCCCGGTTTTGCCATTTTAAGCGGAGCAGAGAACACGATGCCGTCGAATTCTTTCAGGATCGGATAATCTTCCAGTGCGCGTTCCGCAAAACGGGTGGAGGCATTGGAAAGCAGGTAGATCGGAACCCCGCGGGCTTTTAATTCTTTGATGAATTTCCATGTCTCCGGAAGCGGGTCGACATACTGGAACCAGTTCTCGAAGAAATCACGGGCAGTATCTTTCAGATGATCCGGAAGTCCTGCAATCGTATCTTCGGCATTCTGGTCATAGTCAATAGTTCCGGCATCTAAAGCTACCCAGTTTTTAAAGATGGCATCAGCAAGAATATCATAATCTTCCGGTGTAGAAGCAAATTTCCCCAGAATATAGTCTCCTTTAAATTTTCCGATTACATTTCCAAAATCAAAAATAATATTCTTGTATTTCATCTTAAGTTCCTCCCTGTATTTTATACTGCCTGTTTTATATTTTTATAAACACTATTATAGCCTTATAGATAGAAGGAATCAATATATGAATGATAAATAACATGTCAATATAAGTATGATTAATAGAAGGATGTCAGGTTTTTGTGAGATTGACAATCATCGGGAAAGTGTATATGATTTTCGGTAGGACTGTAAAAGGAAAGAGAGATTATTATGGAAATCAGTATACTTTTAATGGAACAGATCGCAGAACTGTTTCTTATGATCCTGATGGGATATATTATTGTAAAGACAGGATTGTTAAAGGGAGAAGACAGCAAAGTCATTTCTAAAATTGTATTATATCTAGTTATTCCGTGTGTGATCATCAATGCATTTCAGGTGGATTATACAAGTGAAAAAGTGAAGGAACTTTTGCTGGTATTTGCAGCGTCGGTATTATTACAGGTTATATTACTGGCAGCAGTATGGGGTGCCGGAAAGGTATTGAAACTAAATGAAGTAGAGGCGACATCCATCTATTATTCAAATTCAGGTAATTTGATCGTACCGCTGGTGACTTTTATTCTGGGAAAAGAATGGGTATTATATGGTTGTGTGTTCATGAGTATCCAACTGGTATTTCTGTGGACACATGGCAAGAATACGATCAGCCGGGAAGGAAAGTGGGACTGGAAAAAGATTGTCTTTAATGTAAATATGATTTCGGTATTTGCAGGAGTTGTATTATTCTTTACAAAGATCAGACTGCCGGAAATCGTAGATCAGGCATTGAGTTCTGTGGGCAGTATGATCGGTCCGGCGAGTATGATCGTAACGGGAATGCTGATCGCAGAGATGAATCTTAGGAATATATTTGAAAATGTAAAAGTGTATTTTATTTCATTTCTGAGACTGGTCGTGATACCGGTGATATCATTGGCAATTTTAAAAATAAGCGGGCTTGTGAACATACATCCGGACGGAAAAAAATTACTGTTGATCGTATTCCTTGCGGTGATCACACCGTCTGCTTCAACGATCACGCAGATGTGTCAGGTGTATGGAAATGATTCGAAATATGCCAGTGCGATCAATGTTATGACGACATTGTTATCGATTATAACGATGCCGCTTATGGTGCTTCTGTATCAGACGATGATGTAGAGAGGAAACAAAAATGGAAAGCGTGAATTTAAAAGCATTAACAAAGACAGAAATCTTCGCAGGGGCAACGGAAGAAGAAGTATCTTCTATGCTGAATTGCTTAAGTGCGAAGAAGAAGAAATACCAGAAAGATGAGATCATCTTTCATGCGGGGGATATTGTCTCATCGATCGGTGTTATGTTAAAAGGAAATGCCCTGATTGAAAACGATGATATCTGGGGAAACAGAAGTGTCCTGGATTATGTAAAAGAAGGTCAGATTTTCGCAGAGACGTATGCCTGTGCACTGGATGAGAAGCTGATGGTCAATGTAATTGCGATGTCTGACTGCGAAGTGTTATTTCTGGATGTGAGAAAGATCTTAAAAGTGTGTCCGAATGCGTGTGAGTTTCATCAGAATCTGGTGCAGAACCTGCTTGCGATATCGGCGCAGAAGAACCTGAATCTGTCCAGACGCATCTTTCACACTTCATCGAAGACGATCCGTGGCAGACTATTGTCTTATCTGTCTTATCAGGCAATGGAGCGTGAAAAGGAAGAGTTCGATATTCCGTATAACAGGCAGCAGCTTGCAGATTACCTTGGAGTAGACCGGTCGGCAATGTCGAATGAACTGGGGAAAATGCAGAAGGACGGGCTGATCGAAGTGAAGCGGAATCATTTCCGGATATTGGATGTGGATTGATGGAATGGATTAAAAATGGATTAAAAATGGATTGAAAATGATTGAATATAAATGGAATATATGATAGTATGTATACTAGGAAATAAGTATTACTTCTAAAAAGGTGTATAACCAGGCTTGTTATAAAGGAGTGTGCGCCATGAATATTCAAGAAATGAAAGAAAAGAAAAAGGAAAAAGGATACACCAATGAACAGATTGCGGAGCTTTCCGGGGTACCACTTGGAACCGTGCAGAAGATTTTTGGAGGTACGACAACTTCACCTCGTTATGATACATTGAAGGCTTTGGAAAAAATTTTTTTGCCGATGGAACGGTATTATGCATCTGTTGTAAAGGATGCAAGTGCAGCATATACAGTGAAGCGGCAAGGAGAGTATACGGTAGAAGATTATTACGCTCTTCCAGATGAGCAAAGAGCAGAACTGATTGATGGTGTGCTCTATGATATGGCGTCACCGGAAACATTACATCAGATGGTGGGAGGATATATTTACGCAAGGTTTCTTGAATTTATTTCCAAAAATAAAGGAAATTGCATACCATTAATAGCTCCGTTGGATGTACAGCTTGACTGTGATAATAAGACGATCGTGGAGCCGGATGTGATGATTGTATGTGACCGGGACAAACTATATAAGAATCGGATATATGGTGCGCCGGATTTTATATTAGAAGTATTATCAAAGTTTACGAGAAGAAGAGATATGGTTATAAAGCTTCAGAAATATGCGAATGCAGGAGTAAAAGAATATTGGATGGTAGATATAGAAGGAAGACGTGTATTCGTATATATTTTTGATGAAGAAAATTATCCGGTGATCTATGGCTTTGATTCTAAAGTACCAGTATATATATGGGGTGGACAATGTGAGATTGATTTTTCGGAAGTTTATAATTATATCCGTTTTCTGATTGAAAGCTAACCAAAGGTAAGATACAATGGAGATGCGAAGGAGGGGAGCGGAAGATGGCAAAATTACTTACGGCGGCGACACCGATATCCTATTATCTCGTTGTAGTAAATATTGTTGCATTTATTTTATATGGAACGGATAAAGCGAAAGCAATGCATCATCAGTGGCGGATCAAAGAGGCAGTGTTGATAGGGATTGCGTTTGTCGGCGGTGCATTTGGTGCATTTGCCGGGATGATTGTATTTCATCATAAGACAAGAAAGATGAAATTCCGGATCTTAGTTCCGATCGCTATTATCATCTGGCTGACCTTTGGCGGATTCTTGGCAGGACGTGATGTGGTAGGATTGACGAAGACAGACCGGCCAAAGAATGAATATAACGGCACAGAGATCACACCGTATCATAGCAGTGTGGATAAAGATGGTGACGGTACGGATGATCAGACCGATATTTTGACGAATGCATTGGTTTACGTGAAGAAGCGGCCGGTTTACAAGAGCAGATATTATCAGACCGGTTATCCGGATGACAGATATGGTGTCTGTACAGATGTTGTCGGATATGCGCTTAAGAAAAGCGGATATGATCTGCGGGAACTGGTAGACGAAGATATCAGGAAGAATCCGAAGGATTATGATATCGATGAGCCGGATAAAAATATTGATTTCCGAAGAGTAAAGAACCTGAAAATATATTTTGAACATACAGCGATCAGCCTGACCACGGATGTAAATGACATTGAACAATGGCAGGGCGGCGATATTGTAGTGTTCAAGAATCATATCGGGGTGATTTCTGACAGACGGAATGTGGAAGGTGTACCATATGTGATTCATCATAATGATCCGTATCAGAAGAATTATGAAGAAGATATCCTGCAGGAGAGAACGGATATTGTCGGGCACTTTAGAATATCGTAGTGGCAAAGCACTGTGAAATATTACCGGATTTCACAGTGCTTTTTTTTAGTGTATTTTTCAATATGTCTTTTTATGACAATTCTTTTAATAATAAAGGCCGCTCATCTGGTGTTGTATTCTCAGCAATCACATCACGGACATTCTGCATACGCATATCCAGGTCAGCACTGATCTGTGCGCACGCAAGCATTTCATCCTCCAGATATTTTGCTTTGTCAGCCGGGATATCTTTCTTGTAACGCAGTTTATGTTCCAGACTTGCCCAGAAATCCATCGCAATCGTACGAAGCTGTACTTCTACAGTCATGTTACGTTTTCCATCCTGTAAAAAGATTGGTATACTGACAATCAGATGAAGACTGCGGTATCCGCCCGGTTTTGGATTCTTGATGTAGTCTTTCTTCTCAAGAAGTGTGATGTCGTCCTGGGAAAGCAGGCAGTCCGCAAGCATATAGATATCATCCGGAAAAGAACAGATGACACGGACACCGGCAATATCATGGATATTTTCTTCAATAGAAGAAAGGGTGAGCGGTATATCCTTTTTACGGATCTTTTTGATCAGGCTTTCCATGGATTTGACACGGGATTTGATATCTTCAATCGGATTGCGGTCATATTCCAGGGAATACTGTTCGTTTAATACTTTGAATTTTGTCTCTACTTCCATGATGGCACATTGATAATAGGACATCTGTTTCTCTATTGGTTTCATATTTTTATTAACAAAATCCAGAAATTCGTCAGACATCAGATTGTTTTTGACGAAGCGTTCTTTGCGTTGTTCTATAAATGTTTCGAGAGGTTTCACGTTGCATTTCTCCTTTCGTTATCCAGAAATATTTTAGCATATCTGTAGTTGAAATTCTATCAACAGATAGATTGTTTTATGGGGGAATATGACAATGTAAAGAAATTGTAGTCTGGAAAAGAACAGAACTATACAGCATCTGTAAGTGTTAGGTACTTAAAGAATATGGCAGAGATGAGTGTAAAAAGGTTGTATAAAATTAAGTCCAACAGTCGGATATGTTCACATGTAAAATTTTTCGTGGTAAGATAATTGGCATAGCATAAGATATAAAAACAATAAATGATGAGGAAGTGTATAGTATGAATTCCAGATACAAAGGAATATTTTTTATTACATTATCAGCGTTGTCATTTGCATTCATGAATGCATTTGTAAGGCTGTCCGGTGATCTGCCTTCGGTACAGAAGAGTTTTTTCAGAAATATGGTCGCTTTTTTTATTGCTTTGGTAATGATTTTAAGAAGTAGAGACGGATTTAAGATTGAAAAGGGCAATCTGAAGTATATGATCCTGCGTGCAACATTTGGGACGGTAGGTATCCTGTGTAACTTCTATGCGGTGGATCATCTGGTATTATCAGATGCGTCAATGCTGAATAAGATGTCGCCGTTCTTCGTTATTATATTTTCGTTTTTATTACTGAAAGAAAAGATGACCCCGGCGCAGGGAATTGCGGTTACAGGAGCATTTATCGGAAGTTTGTTCGTAATCAAGCCGACATTTACGAATATGGCACTGGTACCATCCCTGATCGGACTGTGCGGCGGAATCTGTGCAGGTATCGCTTATGCGATGGTGCGTATCCTTGGGCAGAGAGGACAGAAAGGTTCTTCGGTTGTAATCTTCTTCTCGGGATTCTCGTGTGTGGTTACACTGCCATATCTGCTTCTGGATTTCCATCCGATGAGCGGCTTGCAGATCTTAACGCTTCTAGGTGCGGGACTTGCGGCTGCAGGCGGACAGTTCGGAATTACGGCGGCTTATTATCATGCACCTGCGAAAGAGATATCCATTTATGATTATTCGCAGATTATTTTTTCGACGATCCTCGGATTCTTTCTGTTCGGGCAGGTGCCGGATAGGTATAGCGTGTTGGGGTATGTGATCATATGTGCGATGGCACTTTGGATGTTTGTGTATAATAAGAACCGGGAGTGAGTTTCTATTTAGTTCATCATCGTGGCTTACCCCGGTCCATGAGAAAGACTTGGTATTATGTTTGTTGCTGGATGTCACGATGCAGAAGTTCTAAGGCAGTCCGCCTTCCCTAA
>OLPI01000136.1_pt1 | contig 65845 bp, 59 predicted proteins | sample 1672361 | NCBI WGS metagenome assembly OLPI01 (sample SAMEA3136675, study PRJEB25190) | human gut metagenome
CCTATCTGAAAGGGTATTCTTTCCGAAACACCTCGATTGCAGATTATGTGTGGCTTCCTCTGAGATTTGACGGTGATATGGTATATATCGACTGGCATAATGAATGGAGAATCGAGAATTATGAATAAAAGAAAAAGAGGATGATATTTTCATAGATTCTTTGGAGTATGTTGTACGGATCGTATGGCATACTCCTCATTTTTTGAACATTTCCCGATATTTTTTTGCAGAATAAGCTGATCAGGCTTGCATGGACTTATAATCAGTTTTGTGCTGATCTATCTGACCAATACAGTCGGATTAAAACAAGATTATATGATATGTAAACAAAATAGAATGATTACAATTTGGGATAAAAATACTAATATATTCTGTAGAAAGACAAGACTATAGTAAGAAGGATTTGATTAATACTGAAGCTGAAAAGGATGAAGAGTAAATGGAAGTACAAGATATTTCAAAAGTAATGAATGCCTACATTTCTAATCAGGAAATGCTCGGTGGAGCATTGATTGTGAGAAAAAAAGATGAGATCATATACCAAAACAAGTGGGGATTCCAAAATCTGGAACATAGCCGACCAATTGAATTTGATACCATGTACCGTCTGATGTCCATGTCGAAATGTGTGACAGGTGTAGCCGTTATGAAACTGATAGAAGAAGGAAAAATCAGACTTGATGACAAAGTTTCAAAATACATTCCTGAATTTGCCGGGCTTCCCGTCTGCTGCGATCCACGTTATATAAGTCAGAATCTGAAAAAACGAAAGATGGTGTGGAATCTTCTTACTTTCCGCATGGACAAAGTGAAGACTGAACCGGCAAAGCGGGAGATTACGATTCGTGATCTGCTCTCCCATGCTTCCGGTCTGGAACAGGGCTGGGTGGGGCTGCTTTCCTTTATGAAGATGAAACCGGAGGATAAATCCCTGGAAGAACGTATCAGGCGTTACACTTCTTATATCCTGGATTTTCAGCCGGGGACAGATACCGGTTATTCACCAATGGCAGGCTTTGATATTTTGGGATATATCGTCAGTCTGGTGTCTGGAAAAAGCTTTGAAGAATATCTGCGGAAAGAAGTTTTTGCACCTCTGGAAATGAAGGATACCACCTTTTTTCCGAATAAAGAGCAAGAAAAACGTCTGGTGAGGCTGGTAAAACGGAAAGGAAACAAACTGGTAGATGTAACGGATACGAAAGAGGATACGCAGGAATTTCTGCGGCATGGTGCTTATCGGTATGAAGCCGGATGCGGCGGACTGTATGGTACGATTACGGATTATGAACATATGGCGAGGATGCTTTGCAGTAATGGAATGTATCAGGGAAAACAATTTTTAAGACCTGAAACAGTGTGTCTGATGCATACAGAGGCTCAGAAGCAGCATCTGGAACCGGAACCAGGATTTACCTGGGGGCTGAGCGTTAAAATCAGACAGAATCCAGAGCTTTCGGGAAGTTATGCACATAAGGGAACTTATGGGTGGAGTGGAGCATTCGGAACACATTTTTTTGTTTGTCCGGATGAAAAACTGGAAGCTGTTTTTATGACAAATCGTTCAGATCTTGGAGGTTCAGGTTCGTATATCAGCGAGAAAGTTGAGGAACTTGTATTTGGAAGTTAACCGAATCAGAAAAATAAAGCGGATTACGGATAGTCATTTAAACTGTATGGATTCATTTTAATATGGAGGAAATATTATGGAAGAAAACAAAAACACAGCAAGATTATTTCATGTAGAGATTGCGCAGGGAATCTATCTGATTTCTGATCCGGAACAGGGGCCTACAGAAGATGGAAAATCTCTGGCACCGGGAAATGCGACTGCGAATTCTTATCTGATCATTGGAGAAGAAAGGGCGGTTCTTTTGGATCTGGCAGTGAATTCACCGGAACTGAAGACGTATGCGGAAAAGCTTGCCGGTAAACCGGTGCAGCTTGTATTGAGCCATGGGCATTATGACCATGCATTTTATCTGAACAAGTACCAGGATGTGTGGATGAATACAAAAGATGAATTTTTACTGAAAAAAGGAATGCTGGGATTTCCACCTGTGGAACCATGTCCGATCATCCATGGGCTGGAAGCCGGCGATGTGATCGACCTTGGCGGACGGGAGCTGGAAGTTTTTCACATCCCGGGACATACGCCGGGAAGTATTCTGCTTCTTGACAGAAAATGCAGAGTGCTGCTTTCGGGAGATACCTGTGCACGAAGACTTCTTTACGGACTGCATGAACAGGTGAGCTTTGAAGAATTCTGCGCCTCTCTCGAAAATCTGAAAACAGCAGATTTTGATGTGATGTATTCTGCCCATGACCGCTGTGCGATTCCCAAAGAGTATCTTTCCCACATGATGCTTCTTTTGAAAAACGAGGTTCCTCAGACAAAAAATGTGGTAGATCTTCCTGGAATTGGTGAAATGAAGTGTTTTTTTCATGGGGATATCAGGACGCTTGATTATTTTGATATTGCTTTTATGGAAGAACCAATCAAAGATATCAGTAAGATAAGGTTGAATGTGCAATAGTAGCACATATGGAAGAAAAGTGTGGTAAAGGAGAAATCATGATAAGAAAGAAAAGAGATTTATCTCCGGATGCAAAATTGAGATTTCCGGATTATCTTGGATATTTTTTCGGGGCAGGAACCAATATTGCCGGATATATTGTATCCGCTTTTTTGCTGATTTATTATTCTAATGTATTATATCTTGGTCTGACGCAGGTAGGCGTGGTCATGGCTATCTCCAAATGCTTTGACGGAGTATCGGATATCCTGATGGGACGTATCATTGACAAGACCAAAAGCAAATATGGAAAGGCAAGACCGTGGTATTTGCGGATGATTCTGCCGTTGTCCATGTGTATGCTTTTTCTGTTCTGGATGCCGCCGGGATTATCAGAGACCTGGAAATATGTTTATGTTTTCATTACATATAATCTTGCTTCAACGGTCTGTTTTACTGCCAATGCGATTGCACATTCTTCCATGATTGGTTTTATGACCATGGATACCAGGTCAAGAGGAATCGTAGGAGTCATGAGTATGATTTCCAATACAGTTTTTACAATTCTGGTTACGAATTTCTTTATGAAAATCTGTAAGTTCTTTGGTGGCGGAGAAACATACACACAAAGAGGATTTACGCTGACGATACTGGTTTATCTGGTGTTTTATGCAGCTGCAGCAGTACTAGCTTTTCTGCTGACAAGGGAACGGATCCACAATGTTTCCGATTCTGAAAGCCGGGAAACAGAGGATACTTTAACTAAACAGGAAAAAGAGAAAAAAGAAACCGTTCATCGGGAGGCAGAAGTGCCGTTTTGGACAGCAATCAGATCTCTGTTTACCAACAAATACTGGATTCTATGTCTGGTTATGTGCCTGGGATTCTATTTTCTAATGAGCTATGCTTCCAGCGCGACAGTATATTTTGCGCAATATGTAATGGAGGATATCAGTCTTCAGGGAACATTGGCTTCTGTGTTATATGTCGTTTTATTAGTGGGTATTATTCTTGCTCTTCCAGTTATGACGAAAATCGGAAAAAGAAATACCATGGCTATAGGGCTTGCAATCAGTGCTGTAGGATGGTTTCTGCCGCAGATTACTTTAGAAAAGACGATTGTTATTGCAGCTTCTGCAATTGTGGGAATTGGATTTGGTTTCATTGCGGCACCTGCGGGAAGCTTTCTGCAGGATACACTTACTTATGGAACCTGGAAGAGCGGTGTGACAGCAATCGGAATGGGAAATGCAGCGTTCTCTTTTGTAAATAAGCTGTCATCTGCACTGGGAACGATCATCCTGGGATTCGTATTGGATGCAGGAAAATTTGATGCATCTCTGGCTGTACAGCCAACCAGTGCAATTCACGCCATCAAGCTGCTCTACATTTGGATGCCGACCGTGATTTGCCTGGTTTGCCTGGGATTATCAGTGCTTTATGATCTGGATAAAAAGCTTCCGTTCATTGAAGAAGAAATCAAAGCTGGAAGGATTGGGGAAAAAAGAAAGATGAATTAATGACGAAAAAGATGCTTTTTAAAGTATTAAAGTTATTTGGATTTACTGTAACTGTTCTGTTGCTCATCCTTGTAATAGGGATAACTCAATTTTGCTTTTTGAGAATAATAATTTGTTCAACTATTTTCAAACATAGCAATCAACTCATCACTTGTTTCTTTCATTCCACGTCTGATCCATTCAATTATCCAACCATAAATAAGATAGGAAAAAGCGGATGCGGTATATGCAAGAGGAGCTGGCTGATTGTCTGATATCAATGATTCATCAACAATAGAATCTTGGATCATTTGCTTAAGACCAGAGTTATATAATGTTATGTAAAAGTCCGTATGTAATTTATAAAAATCCAAAGTACGAATTAAAATCAATCGAACATCATAAGGGTTATCGTTCTTGCGAATGGTTTTAAGTTCTTTTTTTAGGCGTTCTGCTTCTTCACGCAGGACGTCTTCTTTTGTTCGGTAATTTCGGTAAAAGGATGCACGCCCAACCTCTGCTTTTGCTACAAGATCGCTTATTGTAATTGAGTTGAAGCTTTCGGTTTTCATCATTTCCAGTAAAGTTGTAAGTATTTGGTTACGTACATATGTGTTTTTTTCTTGATTATTCATGCTGATACAAACTCCTATCCAGTGTCTCATTTTTGCCGAGACACTTGTCTCAACATCAATTTGATGATACAATCGTCTCGACGAAAAGTCAATACATTTTTATCAATATTCATACAGGAGGGCGTGAAATGTCAATACAAGTAAAAAGAATCATCATAATTGGAATCATTGCAATTGTTGCATTTGTACTTGGAAGGTTAGCGGTAAGAGCACTTATGAACCTGTTGCTCGGTGGAACTTTATTTGGAGGTAACATCTTATGATTAAAAACAAAGAAAAAAGGGAAAGAAGGAAAAAAACCGTGCCTATTTGGATTGGAATATTAGTGTTTATTGGGGCTTTTATTATAGGTATTCTATCAAAACTGTTAATACAGCCTTCTTGGATGGCAGATTATTCTATGAAGTGGAGTGAGAAAATAGGAACAAAGCTTACTGGTATTTCATATGGAGAAGGGGAATTGAACAAATATGATTTATATTTACCTAAGGATTCATCAAAAGCAAACTATGGACTTGTGGTTTATATCCATGCAGGTGGATTTACTTCCGGTGATAAATCGGATGACGAGGAAATGCTGGCATGGTTATGTAAGAAAGGATATGTAGCCGCAGGGATTAACTATACTTTACGGACAGAATTCAATAACGCAAGCGTACTCCAAGAATCTAATGAAATAAAAGCTGCAATTCCACAGGTTGTTGAAGAAGCAAAAAGAAATGGATATAACATAAATAAAATGACAGTAGCCGGTGGCTCAGCCGGACATACACTTGCAATGATTTATGCTTATAGAGATGCGGATGAGGCTCCTGTGCCGGTTGTGTTTACCTTTGGAGCAGTTGGACCATCAAGCTTTTATGTAGAGGACTGGGGTATCTTTGGATTAGGAGTGGACAACGATGAATCAAGAACAGCAGGGGCTGGTTTATTCAGTGTTATGAGTGGCTCAGAAATAACTCCGAATGAGATAGCTGATGGAAGCTATGCCTCAAAAATGAAGGCAATTTCAGCAGCAGACTGGGTATGCGAAAACCCAATTCCTACAGTGGTAGCCTATGGAGCATGTGATCATGTTCAACCATTTGAAGCATCCAAGAGACTTGAGGCAGCTCTGAAAGAAAACAATGTTGATTACAAATATTATGTGCTTCCACATTCAGGACATGGACTACAAAATGATAATAAAATAAGCAGACAGTGGATGGAGACGGTGGAAGAATACTTAGATAGGTATATGGGAACGAATTAAGTAAATGAAAAAAACATTGAAAAAGAAAGAATCTTGTAAAAAAGCAGTGACAGCAGACAATTTTCACCATTTCCACAAAAGCACACGATTTCTCTTGAATTTCTGAAATGACCTGTATTATAATAGGATAATTAACGGCATATACCACAGCCGGTACCGCAGTGACCAAATGCCGTTTTCGGGGTAAAAATAGGTTCAAAAATGAGCATTATTTTTCCCACTTATTCAGAAAAAAAGTCACTATCCAAATCTAAACAGAAGAAGTTCTGTATTTGGCAAATAGTGATAAATTGTGAAAGGAAAAGAATGAGAAAATTAGCACTTAGTGACGAAATATTGCTCAGTGTTGACAAAGCAGCCCGCTATATCGGCGGGGAAGTCAACTCTATTATGAAAGACAAGGATAAAGTGACCACTAGAGTCGCATTTAGCTTCCCGGATGTCTACGAGATCGGCATGTCCAACCTTGGTATGATGCTTCTTTATAATATGTTCAATAAACGCCCTGATGTCTGGTGTGAGCGAGTTTATTCCCCATGGCTTGATCTTGATAAGCTTATGAGAGAACAGAATATCCCGTTATTTGCCCTGGAGTCCCAGGATCCTGTCAGGGATTTTGATTTTCTGTGCATCACACTTGGATATGAAATGTGTTATACTAACGTACTCCAGACACTGGATCTTTCCCAGATTCCACTGAAAGCAGCTGACCGTGACGAATCATGTCCTATTGTAATCGGAGGCGGTGCGTGTGCATATAATCCAGAGCCATTAGCAGCCTTTTTTGACCTGTTTTATATTGGCGAAGGAGAAACTGTGTATGATGCGCTTTTTGATGCATACAAGGCCAATAAGGAAGCCGGAGGCAGCAGGGAGGAGTTCCTTCTGAAGGCAGCTCAGATTCCGGGAATTTATGTTCCGGCATTTTATGATGTCACATACAAAGAAGACGGTACAATTGCATCCTTTGCACCAAATCGTCCGGGAGTTCCCGAGAAAGTCCAAAAGCAGCTGATCGTAGATATGGATAAAGGATATTGCCCGATTGAAAAACCGGTTGTTCCTTTTATTAAAGCTACACAGGATCGTGTCACTTTGGAAATCCAGCGTGGATGTATCCGTGGCTGTCGTTTCTGCCAGGCTGGTATGATCTACAGACCTCTCCGTGAACGTGATGTAGAAGAACTGAAGGAATCTGCAAGAGCTATGCTGAAGAATTCCGGTCATGAGGAAATTTCCCTCAGTTCCTTAAGTTCCAGTGATTACACCCATCTGGAAGAGCTGGTAAACTTCCTGATCGACGAATTTAAATCTGCAGGTGTTAATATTTCCCTGCCGTCACTTCGTATTGATGCTTTTGCCCTGGATGTTATGAGCAAGGTTCAGGATATTAAGAAAAGCAGCCTTACTTTTGCCCCGGAAGCTGGTTCCCAGAGACTTCGTGATGTAATTAACAAAGGACTTACCGAAGAAGTGATCCTTCACGGTGCGCATGAGGCATTTGTTGGAGGATGGAACCGTGTGAAGCTTTATTTCATGCTTGGGCTTCCTACTGAAACAGAAAAAGACATGAAGGGAATTGCTCATCTTGCAGAGCGTATTGCAGAAGAATATTACGATACCGTTCCAAAGGAAAAACGCCATGGAAAGGTTCAGATCGTAGTCAGCACATCCTTCTTTGTGCCAAAGCCATTTACCCCATTCCAGTGGGCTCCAATGTATACAGAACAGGATTTTATTGACAAGGCAAAAGTAGTAAAAGAAGAAATCCGTGCACAGCTGAACCAGAAGAGTATTAAATACAACTGGCATGAACCGGATGTAACCACACTGGAAGGCTTCCTTGCAAGAGGTGACCGCCGTGCTTCTGAAGTTATCTTAAAAGCCTATGAAAAAGGCGCCCTTTACGATGCCTGGTCAGAAAGCTTCCGCTACGACATCTGGAAAGAGGCTTTTGCAGAAACAGGAATTGACATTGAATTCTACACACTCCGAGAGAGAAGCACAGATGAAATCCTCCCATGGGATTTCATAGATGCAGGTGTTACCAAGGAGTTTCTGATCCGTGAGTGGAAACAGGCAAAAGGCGAAGTGGTTACACCAAACTGCCGTCAGAAATGTGCAGGCTGCGGAGCAAGACGTTATGAAGGAGGCGTATGTTATGAAGGTAAGAATTAAATTTACGAAAGAAGGGCCTATGAAATTTGTAGGACATCTTGACACCATGCGCTACTTCCAGAAAGCCATCCGCCGCGCAGAGCTTCCAATTGCTTTTTCGGGAGGTTACAGCCCTCATATGATCATGTCCTTTGCTGCCCCTCTTGGAGTTGGCGTTACCAGTACAGGGGAATATTTCGATATGGAGCTTACCGCTACGATTCCTACTGATGAAATCTGTCAACGTCTTAACAGCCAGATGGTAGATGGTATTCATGTTTTAAGTGCCCGCCAGGTGGAAGATGGAAAAGCGAGCAAGGCAATGTCCCTGGTGGCAGCAGCTGATTATCTGGTGGAATTTCGTCCTGGAAAAGCACCGGCAGATGGATGGCAGACAAGAATTACGGAATTTTTAAAGCAGCCTGAGATCCTTGTTACAAAAGAAACCAAAAAAGGCGAAAAACAGGTAGATATCCGACCTTTTATTTACAAAATGAATTTACAGAATGACAACCGCATTTTCTTAAGTCTTGCTTCTGCAAGTGCCAACTATACCAAACCAGATGCTGTAATGGATGCATTTACCAGCTGGCTTGGACAGGAGCTTCCGGAATTTGCCTGCATGATTCATCGTCTGGAAGTATATGCAGATCTTGGAAATGAGAAAAAACATAAATTTGTATCGTTGGAATCCCTTGGCGTGGAAGTTCAATAAACTTAAAACAGGTGAATCAAGTGACGAAATTAATTCTAACAACCATGGAACTTTGCGGTAACAAATGTCATGCCTGTGCAATCGAGGAAGAAGGTCAGATTATGGAGCTTCGCCTGGAGGCAGTCGCCCGACAGTCCATTCTCGGAAATATTTATGTAGGACAGGTGGAAAATATTGCTTCTAATATCCAGGCAGCATTTGTTCTTATTGCACCTGGAGTACGCGGTTATTTTCCTCTTCAGGAAGCAGAGCAGGTTATCTATGTCTCCGGGAAAGCACCTGGCAGTCCCTTGCGTCCGGGTGACCAGATTCTGGTGCAGGTAAGCCGTGATGCCATGAAGGGCAAGCTGCCCGCACTGACTGCAAACTTAAATTTTACCGGTAAGTATCTGGTGCTCACCACAGGAGAAAAAAAGTTCGGACTATCCGGTAAGCTCTCTGGTTCAGAACGCCACACTTTATCCGGCTGGCTGGAAGCAGAGGCTGCACGTCCGGATAAGGAATATGGCCTGATTGTCCGCACCAACGCAGCCCAGGCTGAAAAGGCTGAAATCCTTCAGGAACTTTCTTATCTGAAATCACTGTATGAAAAAGTTGCTGTCAACGGCAAAAGCCGCACCTGTTTCAGCCTTCTCTACGAAACAGAACCGGTTTACCTTACCACTCTCCGTGATATTTACAGCGAAAATCTCACAGACATTGTAACAGATGATCCTGAAATTTTTCAGCAGATCACTTCTTATTTGAAAGAAACAAGTCCGGAGGAAGAAAGCAAAGCCCGTTTTTATCAGGACAAGCTTCTTCCGTTATACAAGCTTTCCCGCATGGAAAACGCGCTGGATGAGGTTCAAAAGGAAAAAATCTGGCTGAACAGCGGCGGGTTTATTGTGATCCAGCAGACAGAAGCCTTTGTCTCCATCGATGTAAACAGCGGGAAATTTACCGGAAAGAAAAAAGCCGAAGAAACCTATCGCAAAATCAATCTGGAAGCAGCTAAGGAAATTTCACGACAACTGCGGCTTCGCAACCTGTCCGGAATTATTCTTATTGATTTTATCAATATGACAAACCCAGATCATAACAACGAGCTTTTTCATGTATTGCAGAAATATCTGAGGAAGGATCCGGTGAAATGTAAAGCCATAGATATTACACCGCTTCACATTCTGGAGATGACACGAAAGAAAGTCAGAAAACCGGTAATAGAGGAGATCAGGCAGATAAAGTCAGGAGATTTTTCGAACACGCTCTAAATAAAACTATAAGAAATTCCTTTTTCGTATTTTCGAAATTATTACAAGCAGCAAACCAGAAACATGGGTTTTCGTTTTTATTTTTTTACAAATTTTTTTACAATTTTTTTTACAAAACCTCTTGACGAAACCAAATCTCCCTGTTATTATAATCGAGTATGCCGCACAAAGAGGTTTAAGAGTCGAGAGACCACCATATTTGGCGAGTAAAGTCTATAGGAGGTGCCACAAATGTACGCAATTATTGCAACAGGTGGTAAACAGTACAAAGTTGCTGAAGGCGACGTAATCAGAGTTGAGAAGCTCGGAGTTGAAGCTGGTGAAACCGTTACTTTTGATTCTGTAATTGCAGTTAGCAATGACGGATTAAAGGTTGGAGAAGACGTTAAGGATGCCAGTGTTACCGCTTCTGTAGTTGAGAACGGAAAGGCTAAAAAAGTCATCGTTTACAAGTACAAGAGAAAAACTGGATATCACAAGAAAAACGGTCACAGACAGCAGTACACCAAAGTTAAAATCGAAAAGATCAACGCTTAATCAGGTGCTGTTATGATCAATATTACAGTTAAGAAGAGAAAAGGCTCTTATCTGGATTTTCTGTCTAAAGGACATGCAGGCTATGCCGAAGAGGGACAGGATATTGTATGTGCTGCCGTATCAGCCTTGATCATTACTACTGTGAATTCTCTTGAGCGATTTACGGAAGAGCAGATTGAAGCAGAAGCGGATGAGGGATATGTATCCATCCATTTTAAAACAAATCCGAATACTGAGCGCGGGAAACTGCTTATGGATTCCCTGATTCTTGGATTAACAGAAATTGAGCATAGTTATAACAATCGATATTTGACAGTAAGAGTCAAGGAGGTGTAACAACAATGATGAAGATGAACCTTCAGTTATTCGCACATAAAAAAGGAGTTGGTTCCACAAAGAACGGTCGTGATTCCGAGTCCAAGAGATTAGGTGCGAAGAGAGCAGACGGACAGTTTGTTAAAGCCGGCAACATCCTTTACAGACAGCGCGGAACTAAGATCCATGCAGGCGAGAACGTAGGATGCGGAAAAGACTATACATTATTTGCACTGACCGATGGTGTTGTAAGATTCACCAGAAAAGGCCGCGATAAGAAACAGGTTTCTATCGTACCAGTAGAGGCAGAGTAATTCGTAGAGCAGGAGGCTTCAAATCTATAAAGGTTTGGAGCCTTTTCTTATAAAGGAGATTTAATGTTCGCAGACAGAGCTACCATATATATCCGTTCCGGCAAGGGCGGCGACGGCCATGTAAGCTTCCGCAGGGAAAAATATGTACCTGACGGCGGTCCGGATGGCGGCGACGGCGGCAAGGGCGGAGACGTTATTTTTGAAGTTGACGAGGGACAGAATACCCTCGGTGATTACCGTCATAAAAGAAAATATAAGGCAGAAGATGGCCAGGAGGGCGGCAAAAAGCGCTGCCACGGTGCTGACGGAGCCGACATCATATTAAAGGTACCGGAAGGTACTGTTATCATGGAGGCTGAATCCCGTAAGGTTATTGCCGATATGTCCGGAGAAAACCGTCGTCAGGTTGTACTGCGCGGCGGACGCGGCGGTAAGGGAAACCAGCATTATGCAACCCCTACCATGCAGGTTCCCAAGTATGCCCAGCCTGGACAGCCTTTTCAGGAGCTTGAAGTGCTTCTGGAGCTAAAGGTGATCGCAGATGTGGGACTGGTAGGTTTTCCTAATGTTGGTAAGTCTACATTTCTCTCCCGTGTTACAAATGCGAAACCGAAAATTGCTAACTATCATTTCACAACCTTAAGCCCGAACCTTGGTGTTGTAGATACTGAGAATGGCGGTTTTATCATCGCAGATATCCCTGGACTGATCGAAGGTGCTTCTGAAGGAGTCGGTCTTGGTCATGAGTTCCTTCGCCATATTGAGCGTACCAGAGTTCTGGTGCACATTGTGGATGCAGCTTCCACAGAGGGACGAGATCCTATTGATGATATTTATAAGATTACCAAAGAACTGGAGAAATACAATCCGGAAATTGCAAAGCGTCCTCAGGTAATTGCAGCCAATAAAGTGGACTGTATTTTTGACGACGGTCAGGAGAATCCTGTAGACAGACTTCGCAAAGAATTTGAACCAAAAGGTATCAAAGTATATCCCATTTCTGCAGTTACCGGACAGGGTGTACGTGAGCTTCTTTTCCATATCAAGGAACTTCTGGACAGTTGTCCGAAGAAAGCAATCGTATTCGAGCAGGAATTCTTCCCGGAAGATATGCTGATCAATGAGAGCCTTCCATTTACCGTACAGGTTGACGAGGAAGATCCATCTGTATTTATCGTAGAAGGACCACGTATTGAGAAAATGCTTGGTTATACCAATCTGGATTCTGAGAAAGGCTTCGCCTTTTTCCAGCGTTTCCTGAAAGAGGGCGGCATTCTGGATGAACTGGAAAACGCCGGTATTCAGGAGGGTGATACGGTTCGTATGTATGGATTTGAATTTGATTATTATAAATAAATAGCAGCTATTCAGCAGGTATTCAGGAGATAAATTATGACAAGTAAGCAAAGAGCATATTTAAAAAGTCTGGCAATGAAAATGGATGCCATTATCCAGCTTGGCAAGGGCGGTCTTACACCGGAGAACACCAAGGCTGTTGACGAAGCACTTGCAGCGAGAGAGCTGATTAAAATCAGTGTGCTTCAGAACTGTCTGGAGGATCCTAAGGAAATGGCACAGGTTCTTGCAGAGCGCACCCATTCCCAGGTTGTACAGGTGATCGGTAAGAAGATCGTATTATACCGCGAAGGTAAAAAAGAGAAAAAGAAAATTGAACTGCCAAAATAATCGAAAAAAAATCGGGATCATGGGCGGTACCTTTGATCCCATCCATATGGGACATCTGATCCTGGGTGAGCAGAGCTATGAGCAATTCCAGCTGGATAAGGTTCTGTTTATGCCTTCCGGCAACCCGCCTCATAAACGGGACCGTGCTGGCAGAGCCTCTGATAACCAGCGTGTGGATATGGTCCGGCTTGCAATTGAAGATAATCCCCATTTTGAGTTGTCTCTTGCAGAAATGCACGAGACCGGGTATACCTATACCTATCGCACTCTGGAAGAGCTAAAAGAATACAATCCGGACACAGACTATTATTTTATCATTGGTGCAGATTCTCTTTTTGCTTTTGACGAATGGATGGAACCAGAGCGGATCTGTCGGGCCTGTACTCTTGTGGTGGCTGTCCGGGATCATGCGTCCTACGCTGAACTGAATCGGGAAATCCAGCGTCTTTCTGCAAGGTACAACGGAAATTTTGCCCTTTTGGATACTATGAATATTGATGTGTCCAGTCATCAGATCCGTCAGTGGATTTCAGAAGAAAAAAGTCTGAAATATTACGTCCCGGATAAGGTGATTTCTTACATGAAAGAGAATGGAATTTACAGAAAGAAGGAAGTCTGACCATGGCAGATTACGATTTTGCAAAAATTGAAAAAAAACTTTCCAAATACCTGGATGAGGATCGTTTCCAGCATACCATGGGCGTTATGTACACCAGCGCATGTCTGGCTATGGTCCATGGATATGATATCAAAGATGCACAGGTGTCCGGTCTTCTTCACGATTGCGCCAAATGCATTCCCAATAAGAAAAAACTGAAGATGTGCAGCGAACACAATATTCCGGTTTCCGATTTTGAGAGAAGTCACCCGTTTCTTCTCCACTCCCGTCTTGGAGCTTATATTGCTCACGAGAAATATGGGATTGACGATCAGGAGATTCTTTCTGCCATCAATTATCACACAACTGGCAGACGTGAAATGAGTCTTCTTGAAAAGATTATTTATATTGCAGATTATATTGAGCCCATGCGTTATAAAGCAAGCCGTTTACCGGAAATTCGCAAACTTGCGTTTGAAGACCTGGATGAGTGTATGTATGAGATCCTAAAAGATACCCTGGAGTATCTGGAAGAAGATTCTGCCGATGATATTGAGCCAACTTCCAAGGAGGCTTATATTTATTATAAAGAATTGCATAATAAGCGTAATAACGTATCTGATAATTAATACTCCGCATATACTGGCGACTATTTTTACTATTTACAATTAACATTCTACGAGATGCGAGATATTTCGCACGAGCGAAGGCCAGGTACCACCTGACAGAGGATATTATTTCACTTTTAAAGCCTTTTGTTCTCGCAGGAATTTAAAATAATATTAGGTCAGTATAAGCATTATTAAGAAAGGAGCAGATCAGAATGAGTACAGTAAGTACAGAGAAAATGATGGCACAGATTGCCTGCAAGGCAATTGATGATAAAAAGGGACAGGATATTAAGATAATTGATATTCATAATGTTTCTGTAATTGCAGATTATTTCGTAATCGCAAGCGGTACAAACTCCAATCAGGTTCAGGCGATCGTCGATAATGTGGAGGAGCAGCTTGGACGCGCTGGCTTTGAGGCGAAGCAGATTGAGGGAAACCGCAATTCCAGCTGGATTCTCATGGATTACGGCGATGTGATCGTGCATGTGTTTGATGAGGAAAACCGACTTTTCTATGATCTGGAGAGAATCTGGAGAGATGGAAAGGTTCTGGAGATGGATGCGTTTTTAGAGAAATAAAAAAGTCCCCTTTGGTAAACAATTGTCTGGAAACAGCAATTGTTTGCTAAAGGGGAAATTTTTTATGACTATTGGTAAAAACGCATGACACCAAATACTTTACCCAGAATCTGGATTTCTCCTGTAATGATAATGGGATCCATAGTGTCATTCTCTGGCTGAAGGCGGTAGTAGCCCTTCTCCTTATAGAAGGTCTTCACTGTGGCAGAGTCCTCTACCAGGGCAACTACAATGTCGCCGTTATCTGCAGTTGGCTGCTGCTTTACCAGAACCTGATCACCATCGAAGATTCCTGCATTGATCATGCTGTCGCCTTTTACCTTCAGCATGAAGCTCTGTTCATTGGGCATAAATTCTGCCGGGATGGGGAAGTAGCCATCTACATTCTCTACAGCCAGAATAGGCTGTCCGGCGGCTACGGTACCTACAAGCGGAACATTGACCACTTCACGGCGGACAAGATTGAAATTGTCATCAATGATCTCTATGGCTCTTGGCTTCGTGGCATCGCGGCGGATGTATCCGTTCTTCTCAAGAGCTTCCAGATGGGCATGAACAGATGATGTAGACTTCAGATTTACAGCTTCACAAATCTCACGAACTGCTGGCGGGAATCCGCGGTTCAGAATCTCACTTTTAATATATTCTAAAATTTCCTGCTGTTTTTTGCTGATTTTACCATATGTCATAAGAGTTTTCCTCCGAAATTCATTCAACTTTTTCTTATCATACCATATTTTTCTTAATTAAGCAAACAGATATTCTGAAAATATGTTCGTTTTTTGATATGCAGGCTGTTCACAGCTTCCAGCTTTGTTCACACACTTTTCGTTTTCTTTTCCTTGTGTTCACCGGCAAAAAATGGTACAATTGTTTGGTATGAAAATTCAGAGCCCGACTCAAAAACAAAGGGGGAATCCACTTGTCCGAGAAGAAATCTAACAAGCCTGGCAAAATGGCAGGACTTTTTGTCCAGTTAAAGAACATATTCGGACTGAATATTGCCACCGTTGCTTTTGGTGTATTGTTATTATATATGATTTTTACTGCATTTTTACTTGTAACCTCCACACATATCGAATCTTACCAGGTTACCACAGGTCCTTTGTCGCGAAACGAGACCTACACTGGTATTTCTCTTCGGGAAGAGAGTGTTTTTAAGGCAGAATCCTCCGGTTATGTGAATTATTATGCCCGGGAGGGAAGTAAGATCAATGCCAACGGTGCTGTTTACGGATTAAGTTCCGGAAAAATTGCAGAAACCAAGTCTGCATTGACTGCTGATGAACTGGAGAAGATCCGCAGTTCTATGCTCAGCTTTTCCAAAGGATTTTCCGGAAGTAAATTTAACAACACTTACAGTTTTAAGAACCAGCTGGAGGGAAGCATCCTTCAGTATGAGGGAATTTCCACTGACGGGAATGCAGATTCACAAGTAGTGACCATCGGCGGACAGAATATCTGTAAAGCCCAGGAAGACGGCATTATCCTCTATTCTATGGACGGCTATGAGAATAAGACTGTGGAAAACATTACAGCAGAAGATTTTGACCAGACTTCTTACCATGAAACGGATCTGAAGACATCCGAAAAGGTGCAGGCCGGAGATAACATTTATACAAATATTACCAGCGAATTATGGAGCCTGATCATTCCATTAAGCGACAAACAGGCCGCCAAGCTGGAGGGACGTTCCACCATTCGTGTGAAATTTCTCAAGGATGATATGACACAGAGCGGCGATTTTTCCATCATAAAAATCGATGGTGACAAATATGGAAAAATCGACTTCAGCCGCGGTCTGATCCGCTATGCATCTGACCGTTTTCTGGATATTGAGCTGGTTACCAATACAGTAACCGGTCTTAAGATTCCCCTTTCCGCTATTGAATCCAAGGATTTTTACGTGATTCCGGCAGAATATGCCACAACTGATCCTGACAGCGGAAGTGTAGGCTTTAACAAGATTTCCAAAGATTCCAGCGGAAATAACGTAAGAACCTTTATCAATGCTACAATCTACGGTAAAGTTAAAATTGAATCAGATGATGATTCTGCTGATGAAGCTTACAATTATTACGTGGATAGAAGCGCTTTTAAAGAAGGAGATGCTATTGTAAAAGATGACTCCAACCAGCGCTTTATTGTAGGGGAAACAGATTCTCTGGAAGGCGTTTACTGCATCAATCAGGGGTATGCGGTATTCCGTCAGGTAGACATACTGGATCAGAATGAAGAATATGCCATTATTTCCAGTAATACATCCTACGGACTTTCCCGTTATGACCGTATTGCCAGAGACTCCTCCCAGGTAAAAGAACAGGATATTCTCTACTAAGTTTAACATATACTATTTTTAAGGAGGCTTATAAATGTTAGCTGAAAATTTACAGCAGGTAAATGCAAATATTGAAAAAGCCTGTGCTGCTGTTTCCCGTGACCCAGGTGAAGTCACACTGGTGGCAGTAAGCAAGACCAAACCGGTCTCCATGCTTCAGGAAGCGTATGATGCCGGTGCGCGTGTTTTTGGAGAAAATAAAGTCCAGGAGATCATGGATAAATATGACCAGCTGCCATCAGATATCCAGTGGCACATGATCGGTCATCTGCAGCGCAATAAAGTAAAATATATTATTGACAAGGTTGCCATGATCCACTCTGTAGATTCCCTTCGCCTTGCCCAGACCATCGAGCAGGAAGCTGCAAAGAAAGATCTTGTTATGCCAATTCTGCTGGAAGTTAATGTAGCAGAGGAAGAAAGCAAATTCGGATTAACGACGAATGAAGTGCTTCCTCTTCTTGAGAAAATCAGCATATTTTCTCATATAAAAGTAATGGGGCTTATGACCATTGCCCCATTTGTGAAAAATCCAGAAGAAAATCGTGAAATTTTTCGCACATTGAAGAAATTAAGTGTTGACATTAATGCAAAAAACATTAATAATGTTAACATGAGTGTTCTGAGTATGGGTATGACCGGAGATTATCAGGTTGCTGTCCAGGAAGGCTCAACCATGGTACGTGTGGGAACCGGTATTTTTGGTGAACGAAATTATGCCACACGGCAAGAAGATTAAGATTGGAGATTGAAAATGAGCGTTTTTGATAAATTATTAGATTCTATTAAACTGAATGATGACGATTATGATGAAGATAATTATTTAGATGAGGATCTGATGGACGATGAAGAGGGAGATTTCTTTGATGACGATCCTATGGATGACAAGCCTAAGAAGAAATTCTTCGAGAAATTCGGTCGTAAGAAAGAGGACGATTTGGCTGACGAAGATACTTCCTTTGACGAAGAACCTGTACATACAGCAGCACCAAAGACTGCTGCCAAGGCTCCTGCGAAACAGCCAGCTGAGAAGCAGCGCCCTGTAGCTTCTTCCAAAATCACTCCGATGAGAAGCAGCCGTCGTGCGAATCAGGCTTCTTCTATGGAGGTTTGTGTGATCAAACCTGCTTCCATGGAGGACACCCGGGAGATTGCAGACACACTTCTTGACAATGCAACTGTAATTCTGAATCTGGAGGGTATTGATGTAGAACTTGCACAGCGTATTATTGATTTTGCATCTGGCGCATGTTATTCCCTGAATGGTTCCCTTCAGAAGATTTCCAGCTACATCTTCGTACTTGGTCCGTCTTCTGTAGATATCACTGGTGATCTTCAGAATATTCTTGGCGGCGCTACACCTTCTGTAAGAGCCGGTTATTGATTTTTATGGATAAGGATGAATTTTTACTTAAGAGAATCCGGGAGCTGGCAAATCTCTCTTACCAGAGAGATATTGTCACCTTTACGGATTTTCTTAACTTAAATGAACAAAATATGCTTGCTTCCCTTAAGCTTCACCAGATGGGCGTAGAGGTAAAGCTTTTCGGTGGCTATGAGCATGCAGAACGGCAGATGGCAGCTTTTTTCCCCGGAGGTCTTGGTTTTTCCTGGGATTATCCTATTGACTGCCTGAAAATAGAGCCCAAGGCTCTTCGTTTTTCTGAGGAGCTTGGACATAGAGATTATCTTGGAGCGCTCCTGAATCTTGGCGTTGACCGCAGTGTAGTTGGTGATATCCTCATCAAGGATAAAGAAGCCTGGTTTTTCTGCCTTCATAAAATGTCTGACTTTTTTATTGAAAATCTTATCCGGGTAAAACATACTACCGTGCTGGTTTCCAGAGTAGAGCAGGCAGAAGAGATTCCGGAACCTGAATTTGAAATGATAAATGGCACCTGCGCTTCTGTAAGGCTGGATGCTCTCATCGGGCTGGCTTTTCAGACGTCCAGAAGCAGCATGGTTTCTTTTATTGAAAGCGGTCTTGTGTTTGTAAACGGCAAACTGATCACCTCCAATGGATATGAGCCAAAAGAAGGCGATATTATTTCCGTTCGCAGCAAAGGACGCTTTATCTATGATGGTGTATCCAGACAGACAAAGAAAGGACGCCTTGGTGTCCGCATTCGAAAATACGTATAAACAATAATACATTTGGAGAGGATTTAACTATGGCAGAAGAAAAATTACTTGTAAAACGTGACGGGGAGTTCTGTTATCCCATTTATTTTGAAAATGACTTTTCTTTTCTTTCACAGGCCCTAACAGACGAAGGTCTTGCAGGGAAAAGCATGTGTATTGTTTCAGATTCCACAGTAGCACCTCTCTATGCAGACCAGGTGAAAGCAGAGCTTTTGAAAGTATCCGATCATGTATGCCAGTTCACTTTCCCCGCAGGAGAAGCACACAAGAATCTTGATACCGTACAGGATCTTTTCCAGTGCCTTATTGAGAATGGGCTTGACCGCAAAAGTCTGGTGGTTGCTCTTGGAGGCGGAGTAACAGGAGACTTATCCGGCTTCGGTGCTGCAGCCTATCTTCGCGGAATTGATTTTATCCAGATTCCTACCACGCTTCTGGCACAGGTTGACAGCAGCGTAGGCGGTAAGACCGGCGTTGATTTCAGACAGTTTAAAAATATGGTAGGCGCTTTTCATCAGCCCCGCCTGGTTTATATGAATATGGCCACCTTGCAATCCCTCCCTGAGCGCGAATTTGGCTGTGGAATGGGTGAAATCCTAAAGACCGGACTAATTTGCGATAAAGGCTTTTTCGACTTTGTATGCGCAAATTACAAGGTCATCCGCACTATGGATCCAGAAATGCTTGCCGTTATGATCCGAAAATGCTGTGCCATCAAAGCCGGGGTTGTAGAACGGGATCCCAAGGAGCAGGGCGAGCGCGCTCTTCTTAATCTTGGCCACACCATAGGACATGCAGTCGAGAAGCTGATGAACTTTAACCTTCTCCATGGTCAGTGTGTGGGAATCGGACTAGTTGCCGCAGCTGCCATTTCCAGGGAAAGAGGTCTCCTCACAAATGGTGAATACGAGCAGATCTGCCATAGCCTTAAGCTTTACGGTCTGCCTTTGTATGTGGAAGGACTTTCTCCCAGAGACATTCTTGCAGCTACCAAAAAGGACAAAAAAATGGAACAGGGACAGATTAAATTTATTCTTATGGATGGTCTTGGAAAGAGTTTTATTGACAAGACAGTTACGGATCAGGAGCTTCTTGTGGGAATTCACGCCATCTGCAGGTAATCTATCATGGAAAATAAAACAGCTTCAAACTACAATGATCTTCCACTAAAAGCACCTAAATTAAAAGGAATTCTGCTTATCCTTTTTCTGGTTCTTCTGGATCAGGGAACAAAGTATCTTGCAATCAGGTATCTGAGAGGATCCTCCGGGATTTCTCTTATTGATAATGTGTTAAACCTTCGTTACCTTGAAAACAGAGGCATGGCATTTGGCCTTCTCCAGAATAAGATTCTTTTTCTGGTGCTTACCTGTATTGTTTTTTTTGTGGCTATTATATATCTTTTTATAAAAGCACCTGCAACTGTTTATTATAGACCACTGCTTTATACAGCGGCAATTGTGTTCGCTGGAGCAATGGGGAATTTTATAGACCGTGTTTTCCGTGGATATGTGGTAGATTTTATTTATTTTTCCCTGATTGATTTTCCCACGTTTAATGTGGCAGATATTTACGTGACCTGTGGGATCACAGTGATGGTATTTCTTATGTTTTTCCGTTATAAAGAAGAAAATGATTTTGACTTTCTGAAACCGGGGAACAAATCTGCCAGGTAAATTGATTTGTCTGATTTTTCATATACCGCGTAATTGAGAGAGGAGTTTTACTGATACATGGAGCAATTGGAATTTACAGCAACCGAAAATGAAGCAGGAGTGCGCATAGACCGCTGTCTTTCCGATAAATATGAGGAACTTTCCCGTTCTTATCTTCAGAAGCTTCTGAAAGAACAAGGTGTTACCGTCAATGGGAAAGCAGTAAAAGCAAACTACAAAATACAGGCAGGGGATCTGGTTCAGACAACCCTGCCTGATCTGACTGAACCGGATATTCTTCCGGAAAATATCCCTTTGGACATTTTATACGAAGATGATGATGTACTGGTGATAAATAAGCCCAAAGGAATGGTAGTCCATCCTGCAAATGGCCACACCAGCGGAACTTTGGTAAATGCTATTATGTACCACTGTCAGGGCAATCTGTCCGGTATTAACGGGGTTATGCGTCCTGGAATCGTCCACCGTATTGATAAGGACACTACAGGAGCTCTTCTTGTATGCAAGAATGACACGGCTCACCGTGATCTGGCCCAGCAACTGAAAGCGCATACTATCAAGCGGCGTTACCGGGCTATTGTGGCAGGTAATCTTAAGGAAGATGAAGGTACTGTAGAAGGCCCGATCGGCCGCCACCCAATTGACCGGAAAAAAATGGCGATCAACTACAAAAATGGAAAAGACGCTGTCACCCATTATAAAGTCCTGGAACGTTTCGGGAATGCGACTTATATCGAGTGCCGCCTTGAAACCGGTCGTACCCATCAGATTCGTGTACATATGACCAGCCTTGGACATCCTCTTCTTGGCGATGAGATCTATGGCTCAGGCAAAAATCCTTATCATCTCCAGGGACAGACTCTTCATGCCATGGTTTTGGGCTTTGTTCACCCAAGAACAGGAGAGTATATGGAATTTTCCGCACCTTTGCCAGAATATTTTCTCAATTTGTTAGAAAAATTAAGAAAATAGTTGTCAGTTTACCCTGATGTAGTGTATAATAATCTTACAAAATTCCTATGAATTGCCAGTCACGAAGTGAACAGTAACAAAGGAATTGCAGAAGGGAGTGGCAGATATGAACAATACAACAAGTTCAATTATTACCATCGGACGTGAATATGGAAGCGCCGGCAGGCAGATTGGTCAGGAAGTAGCCAGATATTTTGGAATCAAGTGTTACGACAAAGAACTTCTGGAGCATGCTGCAAACGACAGCGGTATTTGCAAGGAATTATTTGAGAATCATGATGAGAGGCCAACTAACAGCTTTCTGTATTCTCTTGTAATGGATACTTATTCTTTTGGATATTCTTCTGCTGGATTTACAGACATGCCTATGAACCACAAGGTTTTCCTAGCACAGTTCGAAGCCATCAAGAAATTAGCTGCAGAAGGCCCCTGTGTTATGGTAGGGCGCTGTGCAGATTATGCTCTTGCAGATAATAAAGACTGTTTCAGTGTTTTTGTTCATGCTGATCTGGACTGGAGGATCAAGCGTATTGCAGGCAAATACAATAAGACACCTAAAGAAGCCAAAGATATGATCACCAAAACAGATAAGAGCCGTGCAAGTTACTATAATTACTACACCAATAAGAAATGGGGTGCAGCAGCGGGCTACAGCTTAAGCGTTGACAGCAGTGTGCTTGGTATCGAAGGTGCTGCCCAGGCGATTATCAATACCATACATATTTTTGATGACCTTAAGAAATAATATACAGAATCATGTGAAAATAAGGAGTTCTCGAAAGAGAGCTCCTTTTGTAATTTGTTGCATCTCAATTCCTGTTTTCGGTTCCTGTTTTCAAACGCCATCGCCACTTTATATTTTTTTAATGAGACATTGAGACAAAACTGTGTTATAATAGATAGCAATCGCTGTTAAATAAATAACAGTACAGACACTTATTGGTTACTGTGCAAACAGCAGACAGTAACACATATTTTGCATTCATGTTTCAGGAGGACGATATTAGAATATGAAATTACGCTGGGACAATCAACATGTTCGCTGGGGAGTAACTTCTTTCCTTGTAATCGCAGCCAGTATGCTCTTTTATTATGGTGTTTTCCATATGAAGACACTGATTACAGGAATTCAGACATTTCTGGGGATTCTCACACCTATTGTTTATGGGGTCGTGATTGCCTTTTTACTGACCCCTGTATTAAATTTCCTGGAGAAAAAAATCATTTATCCGCTTCTTGCCAGGAAGGAAGTATCAGTAGGAAAGAAGGGGCGCAAGGCAATTCGGTGGGCATGCGTAATTTTATGTATGTTTCTCTTCCTTGCTCTTATTTATGCCCTTATTATGATGATTCTGCCAGAACTGATCCGAAGTATTATGGGTCTGATCTACAGTTTTCCAGCCTATGTGAAGGTTATTCAGAAATGGCTGCAGTCTTTCATTGAGAAATGGAATCTGAACAGTCAGGCACTTGATACCCTGGATCAGTACACTTTAAATGCCCAGAATTACCTGACACAGAATATTCTTCCTCAGATGCAGGAGATGCTGAAGAATATTTCTGCCGGTGTTTTTGACCTGATCAATTTCCTGAAGAACTTCCTGATCGGAGCCATCGTTTCCCTTTATCTGATGGCAGACAAGGAAGGCTTTATCGCCAAGGCGAAAATGCTCACATATGCAGTATTTTCTCCGCAGCACGCGAATTTTATCATCCGTTCCATGCGCTTTACCAATAAGACCTTTATTGGCTTTTTCATTGGAAAAATACTGGATTCCGCCATCATCGGCGTGCTGTGCTATATTGGCATGAACCTTCTTAGCATGCCATACATCCTTCTGATCAGTGTGATCATTGGTGTAACCAACGTAATTCCATTTTTTGGACCTTACCTCGGAGCAATCCCAAGTATTTTTCTCATCTTATTGGTGGATCCGCTGCAGGCTATTTATTTTGCAATTTTTATTCTTGTTCTCCAGCAGTTTGACGGCAATATTCTTGGACCGAAGATTCTTGGTGATTCCACAGGACTTTCCAGTTTTCTGGTCATTGTCGCCATCCTTATTGGCGGTGGAATCTTTGGAATCCCAGGTATGATCATTGGCGTTCCTGTTTTTGCAGTGCTTTACGCGGCACTTGGCAGGCTTGTCCATATCAGCCTGATCTATAAGCAGGTTCCAGATGAGGAGCAAAAATACACCAACATTGACTGTCTGGATCCGGAAACACATGAACCCGTTCTTTTCCCGGCAGAAGAGCCGAAGAAGAGAGAGACACCCAGACGCACTGCAATGTTGAAATTTACCCTTACTTTGTTAAAAACGATCCAGAAAATCCTGACTACAATCTGGATCCTTATAAAAAAATATTCTGTGATAATTTATCAAAAAGTCAGACAATTGATAGAAGAGTACAGACAGAAACAAAACAGTAAAAAGGACGGAAATTAACATGCGGCTTTTAATACAACGTGTAAATCATGCAAGCGTAAAAGTAGATGGTGAAGTTATCGGAAATATTGGGAAGGGCTTTCTTGTACTGGTCGGCATAGGTCAGAATGATACCAGGGAAATTGCAGACAAATATATGAAAAAAATGCTAGGACTTCGAATTTTTGAAGATGAAAATGGCAAAACAAACCTTTCCCTGGCAGATGTAAATGGGGAGCTTTTGATGGTTTCGCAATTCACGTTATATGCCAACTGCAAAAAAGGAAACCGGCCAAGCTTTATTGAAGCCGGTGCGCCAGAACAGGCAAATGAACTTTATGAATACATGCTAAAGGAAGCTGCAAAAGTTGTTCCAGTTGTTCAGCATGGTATTTTTGGCGCTGATATGAAAATTTCACTGGAAAACGATGGACCGTTTACAGTGATGTTGGACGAATCGATCATGTAAAATTAACAGCAATTGTAACGAAACCGGCCAAGCTTTATTGAAACCGGTGCGCCAGATGTTCAGAATCGTCTGTAACTGCATAATGAATGCAGTCGAACCATCAATTATATTTTAACATTTAATGAAACCAATTATATTTTAACATTTAATGAAACCTTGAAAAACGCCGAAAACAGCCAGAAGAAGTGGCTGATTCGGCGTTATACCCCTCATCTAGATCTATACGACAAACCCGAGTTTTTCATATAGATTGGTATCATTATTACTTCTAAAGGAGAATCTTTCATGGATAAAAAAGTCACCTACCACGAACAGACTGACGTCGAAAATACCTTGCGGCTTCGTGATGTTCTAAAAACCTTGCCGCCATTTTGCAAGGATTTCTTTCGTGCCATTGAACCTCGTACCACAACTAAAACCAGAATTTCCTATGCATATGACATCCGCATTTTCTTCCAGTTTCTTCTGGAACAAAATCCAGCCTTCAGGGACTGGTCTATAGATGCCTTTACAGTGGATGTCCTGGATCAGATCACAGCTGTTGATCTTGAAGAATATGAAGAATATCTGAAAGTTTACCAGGCCGGGGATAAAACGGAAACCAATGGCGAACGTGGTCTGAAGCGAAAAATGTCCTCATTGCGAAGTTTTTATGCATATTATTTTAAACGTGAAATGATTCACACAAATCCTACCGTCCTTGTGGACGTTCCAAAGATTCATCAGAAAAGTATCATTCGCTTGGAAGCTGATGAAGTTGCCTTGCTGCTGGATTATATTGAGCACGGCGGGGACGACCTTACCGGTCAGAAAAAGGTATATTATGAAAAAACCAAAGACCGTGACCTCGCTCTCGTTACTCTCCTGCTCGGAACAGGTGTTCGTGTTTCTGAATGTGTAGGTCTTGACATAGAAGACGTAGATTTCAAAAATAATGGAATCAAGGTTACTCGAAAAGGCGGAAATGAAATGGTTGTATATTTCGGTCCCGAAGTAGAAAAAGCTCTGAAAAACTACCTGGAAGTACGCAAGAACATTATTCCTGTAGAAGGCCACGAACACGCTCTCTTCTACTCTACCCAGCGCAAACGAATTGGTGTCCAGGCCGTTGAAAACCTGGTCAAAAAATATGCCCGCCAGGTTACCACCACCAAGAAAATCACCCCTCATAAACTCCGCAGTACTTACGGCACCGCCCTCTACCAGGAAACAGGCGATATTTACCTTGTAGCGGACGTTTTAGGCCATAAGGACGTGAATACTACCAAGAAGCATTATGCAGCCTTAGACGATTCCAGACGGCGTCAGGCAGCCACTGCTGTAAAGCTGCGTGAAGATTAACATCTGCTTCACACGTACAATTGTTGTTATCACCGCATTTAATTCACATAATATTATTATTGTAAATCAATTCAAAACTTTCTGCAAAATCTCCCTCAAAGTGGAGCGTGCAGATTGTAGGAATGATTTTTCAAACACGCTCTAAGGCGCAGCTCAAAAAAGGACATGACCCACAGTCGAGTCATGTCCTTATGTACCTCTAATTTGGTTTTACTGAATTTATAGCTGCAATATCATATTATCCGAGATTATAATGCTACTGCAATCTTATCCTGTAATGCTTCCGGAATCTCTTCTTTGTCAAGCGAAATACTTACAACTATTGAAATTCCATATTTCTCACCGATCTTGTCCAGCTGATCAAGTGTATCTGTAACATCAGCGTCTTCCAACTTGGAAACCTTGAGGAAACTGTCCAGATAAATCTGCTCAAGATCATGATCCTGAGAAATAATACCACAGATGAAACCTACGAATTCATCTGCATTCTTCAATGGATAAGAGGAGACGTCGATAAGACGTACCTTATTGTTAAGCTCATACATATGTTTGGTACTCTTGTCAAGGTAAACAATGCTTCCGTTGGCTTCTTTCACCGCACCGTTTACTCTGTCTAAGAGCACTTTTGTTTTGCCTTTGCCTTTCTTTCCTACGATCAGTTCAACCATGATGTTTTCCTCCTTAGACAATATGATATTAAATTTTTACCAAAACCTTGTTTAATATGTTTCATATTATAGTATAATTTTTCTAAATTTTCAAGAGTTTTTTTAATATTTCTGTCTATTTTTCTCAATTGTGGCTACGATTCATAAACCGACTGACTAGTTTATATTCTGCAAAAGGGACGACATCTGCTCATACAGCTCGTCTTTTGTGGAGGCACCCATTACAATGGAAATGTACGGCTTTCCATAAGCATTCTGGCTCAGCAACGCCAGACAGTTGCCTGCATTGTCCGTAGTACCGGTCTTTCCACCCAGAATAGTCACATTCTTAGGAGGGGTAGCTTCTCCTGTGAGATAATGGTCTGTGGCAAGTAATGTGGTACTTGCACTGCTTCCGTCCGCATGAGTATATTCTACGGTATAAGATCCGGACTGTGTGATCTGAGTAAACTCCGGATAATTCAAAGCTTCCTTTAGCATCAGATAGATATCATAGGGAGTGGTATAATGGTTTTCGTCCTGCAGTCCATGAGGATTGGTAAAATGGGTTCCGGTACAGCCAAGCTCCCTGGCATAACTGTTCATCATCTCCACAAACCCATCTGTAGAACCACCCACATGCTCTGCAATAGCCGCTGCTGCGTCATTACCTGAATAAACCAGCAGACAATGAAGAAGCTGATCCATAGTCACCTGGTCACCTGCCCAAAAGCCGCAAACCTGTGAACCCTCCTCCAGATTCAGATTCTCCTGTGTAATGGTTACTACATCATTCATATTTCCATATTTCAGTGCCAGCATAGCTGTCATGATCTTGGTGATACTTGCTGGGTATACCTTTTGAAGTGCCTGTTTGGAATAAAGCACCTTTCTGTCATCCAGATCCAGAAGAAGTCCTTTCTGGTTTTCCCCAAGGGAAACACCATCCATCGGAACATCTGATACGACCACACACAGATTCTTAGCAAAACCATCAGCTCTCAGGCTGTCTAAGTCTGTAATTCCACCAGAAAACTCTCTGGAAGCTACATATGCATCCTCCAGCTTATCAAAAACAGTTCCATTTCGGAGAACATAAATTGCACCGATCCCAGTACCGCCAAGTACAACCAAAAGCAACAGCAAAAGAACAGTATTTCTGATTCTCTTTCTTCTGGAACTTCGAAATCTTGCCTGTTTACGTCTTGAGTTCTTCTTTTTTGCGGCTGTCATAAATATTCCTCTTTCTTATCAATTTCTTTTCTCTTAAGTTCTTTATTATAAGTACTGCTCTGCAGACCTACATTCATCACAAGCCCCATACCGATAAACAAGCTGACTAGGGAAGTCAGACCATAACTTACAAAAGGAAGAGGCGTACCAGTATTAGGTGCCAGTCCAGTAGCAACGCAGATATTTAAAAAACTCTGTATAGCTACAACACTGCCAATTCCGCAGCAGATAATCTTCCCGGCCAGATCCTTGGCCCTGAGGCTCATCCTGATACATTCAACTGAAATCAGCAGCAATAATACAACTAAAGTTGTACATCCTATAAATCCATACTCTTCTCCGGCAACCGCGAAGATAAAGTCGGTCTGGTTCTCTGCAACAAAGTTTCCGGCATTTACAGAAGAAACCTGGTCATCCCCGGTAAGTTTTTTTCCAACCAGTTCTCCGGAGGCAATAGCCGTCTTCGAGTTATTCTGCTGTTCAATATCCTCCTGATATTCCTCGTTTTCCGGGTAAAGGAAAGACATAATACGCGTTCTCTGATAATCCTTGATCAGGGTCTGATCCGGCTGCACAACAATGGACAAAAATATGATCAAAAGGGGAACCGCGATCAGAATCGCACCTCCGATGATCTTGTAACTCAGTCCTGCTATATACAGCAGAATACAGAAAATAATGGTTACCGTAATGGTATTTTTCATATCCGGCTGTGCATAAATAAGAGCCAATGGAACAGCCAGAAGGAGCACTGATTCTGCCAACACTCTGAAAGTATTGATATCATCTTCATGATCCATAAAAAACTTGGCAAAAAACAGAATAATAATAACCTTGGAAAGCTCGGTAGGCTGAAAACGGAAACCACCGATATCCAGCCATCTGGACGCACCTCCTGCCTCACTTCCGAACAATCGTACACCAATAAGCATAAGCAGATTAAAACCATACATGATCCACTGGAAATTCAATATCCAGGAATAATCCATTAACGATAAGATCACCAGCAACACAAGCCCCATCACAACGCCCAAAAGCTGTTTGTTTCGAAGATCTGGCGACGCACTTGCTACCAGCTGCACTCCAAACAGACTGATCGCAGTCAGAAGGATCACTAGTTTAAAATTGTAAAAACGTAGCTTATACTGTTTAATCATAAATTTATCTGTCCTTTTTCGTCAACACAGGGATATACGCCATTAAGACAGGCGGTTCCTGTGATATCTGTATTTTCACTTTAGTTTCCTCTATGGTCACATACTTCTTTACTGTATGTACCAGGTCACTTTTTAACATTTTCATCATCTGCGGAGAGCATTCTATGCGTTCTGAGATAAGAAGAAGTTTCATCCTGTCGCGAGCATATCCTGCTGAACGCCTTCTTTCATTAAAAAAGGTCTTCATGCAAAATCCCTCCATTTCAGAGCATTAGTTGACATAACATTATTACAAACAACCAACATGCTATTTTGCGTAACTAATTATTACCTGAATATCAATGTCTTTTAAACAGTCTTGAAAACATACCTTTCTTCTGTCTGAGTTCTGCAAAGGGAACTTCCTCTCCCATAAGCCGTTTGCAAATATTTTGGTATTCCTCCTCCGCCTGAGAATTTTTACCAGAAAGAGGCTCTCCCTGATTGGTTGCTATCACAATCTGCTCGTCATCTAAAAGAGTTCCAATCAGATCTACAGCCAGAATCTCTGTTACATCATCCACAGACATCATATCTCCCCTGGCGATCATGTCAGGACGAAGACGGTTGATGATCAGATGGATATCCCGCAGATCATTTGCTTCCAAAAGACCAATGATACGATCCGCATCGCGAATTGCGGATACCTCCGGGGTCGTCACTACAAGAGCTTTATCCGCACCTGCAATGGCATTCTTAAATCCCTGCTCAATTCCAGCCGGACAATCCAGCAATATATAATCAAACTCTTCTCGCAGATCATCCGTCAGTTTGATCATCTGTTCCGGTGATACGGCAGTTTTATCCTTGGTTTGCGCAGATGGCAGCAGATAGAGCTCCGGATGGCGCTTGTCCTTGATCAGAGCCTGTTTCAGACGGCAGCTTCCATTCACCACATCTACCAGATTATACACGATCCGGTTCTCCAACCCAAGCACAACATCCAGATTACGAAGACCAATATCCGTATCCACAACCACGGTTTTCTTTCCCATCATAGCCAGACCAGTTCCTATATTGGCAACTGTAGTGGTTTTTCCTACACCGCCTTTTCCGGATGTAATGACAATGACTTCACCCATTTCTTCTGATTCCTCCTAAACAAAATGTTCCAAAATCCTGGTATTTCTCTTATGGATATGCCTGCCGGAACACTCCCGGCAGGCATATCCAGTACTGCTGATCAGACTATGAACAGCAGCAAAATCGTTTTTAGTCATTCGATGTATCACTGGTATCTGTAGAAGCAATACCTGTGAGAATAGAATCTTTATCTGCAAGATTGTACATATATTTAAAAATATCATTAGCAATCAGACATGCATTACCGGAGCTATAACCATTGGCAATACGGATTGCCACTGCATACTCCGGATCAGAAGCCGGCGCATAACCGACAAACAGACCATGGTTTGGATGGCGAAGATCCAGCTCTGCTGTACCGGTTTTACCTGCCACTTCTACTCCAAGACCGTCAAACTGGGAATGAGTCTGGATCACACGACGCATACCATCATGGATCACATCCCAGATATTTGAAGAAATATTTACCACATCCTCAATTTCCGGCTCATACTCCTGGATCACATCTCCCTTCGGGTCCATTACTTTGTCCAGAAGGGTCAGTTTAAATACATTCCCGGAAGTAGCCATAACAGTAGCATAACGAGCCAGTTCTGATGTGGTAAACAGGTTATTTCCCTGTCCCATATAAGATGGAACTGCTTTGGCATCGGAAACCTTCGGAGTTGCCTCTGAAAGCTCGATTCCAGTCTTCCGGTCCAGACCGATCAAAGAAGCATATTCCTGAAGCTTATTCAGACTCTGCACTTCGGAGAACTCATTATCCCCTACTTTTCCCAGCTGAAAACCGATCATGTTAAAGAAATAGTTACAGGACTGCTCGATTGCAGTACGGATATCCAGACTTCCATGACCATTCTTATACCAGCAATTAATAGGCGGATCTACATAGTCAAAAGTTCCGGTACATTCAATATATGTACCTTCGTCAATAATTCCTTCTTCCATTCCTGCAATTGTTGAAAGAAGCTTCAGTGTGGAACCTGGCGCAGTGGTTTGCTGGGTCGCTTTATTGAAGAACGGACTGGACTGGTCAAGTGCCAGCTTTGCATAATAATCTGTATCCATATCATTGGTCAGACGATTATTGTCATATCCGGGATAGGAAACAAGTGCAACTACATCTCCAGTCTTTACATCTACAACCACAGCGGACGCTGAGCATGGCATTAATGCCAGCTGTGCAGGCTCTATCTCCAGAGTGTATATCTTGTTGATCATAAAATCATAAGCTCCCATTGCTCCGGAAGCCAGATTCTCATAATCATCATCATTTTTGTCAAGAACTCCCTGCTCATAAAGCACCAGGCAGATTTCCTGTCCGGAAATTGTATCTTCCTGCAGCATATATTTGTAAAGGAGCTTGGAAAATCCAGTATCTGTACTGAGATAATCGATAATATATGCTGTCAGTGCCTGATAAATTTCCTCAGAATCCAGATACTCTCCTTCCGGTGAAAAGCTGCTGATGTCGATCCAGCCCTGGCTTGTGGCATAAGTCAGGTAATCCTTCAGGCTGATGGTTTCATCTGTTGTCCAGGCCTTGTAAGTAGCATCTGATGTATCGATGGCATCTTTGGAAATAATTCCAAGCGTGTCTCTAAGAAGGTCATTACAGATGTAAGACAGATATTCCTGTGTTTCTTCATCTTCATCCTTATAGGCTGGCGGGTTTGAGCCATTCAGCTTCGTGCTTATTGTATCAAAAACTCTCTGCTGCTTTTGTTGAAATTTGGCATATAAATTTTTTTCTATGTCAGAGGCATCCTCATTGCTGAATTTGGTGATATCAATCACACTGTTGGAAATCAGGGCATTGTATACATCATAAATAGGAATACGGATCTGACTGGCATCTGTGACATACGTGTAATCAAAAGTCTTTGCCGCATCAATTTTCGTCAGAAGAACACCAGCCACACGCTGTTTGAGGATCTGATAGATTGCCGATTGCCAGTCAGTTTCAATAGTAAGCTGCACATCATCTCCTGCAACCGGCTCTACTTTGGTGTCCTCGTCAATTTTTAGAACCTTTCCAAGGTTATCAACAGAAACCGTCTCCTTACCGTCTGTTCCCTGAAGGGTAAGTTCCATATACTGCTCAATTCCTGCTTTACCTACGATCGCATCATTGGAATAATCCGGATTCTGTTTCCGAAGCTCTGTCAGCTCCTCGGAGGAAGCCTTACCAGTATAGCCAAGGATTGGTGCCATGCTTTCATCATCAATATACTGGCGGATGGAATCCTCAACCACATCAATTCCCTGCAGTCCGGTCTTATTCTCCATGATCGCAGCTACCGACTTTTCACTGACATTGGTAGCAATGGTAACCTGCATGTATTTCTTAAAACTGTTGGTATTCAGTTCGTAGCGGATAGTTGCAATATCAAGCATTTCCTGCTTGGTCAAAGTAAGAGGCAGACCATGGGAGATCAGCTCGTCCTCTGTATAAGCACGATCACCGCTAAGAACAATAGAAAATTTCTCGGAACCAGTGAGAAACTCCATCATCTGATCCGCAGTCGCCGTCTTCTGTTCATCTTTCAGATCATCGATCAATGCCTGTCCATAAATATCGGCACGGAAGCGATTCAGGGTAAAGCCCTCAACAACATCAAAAGCATACTCTCCATTCTTATCTACCACAATATGGAAGGAATGGGTAATATCATCTCCGTTGCTGTGAAGGATCTGAAGTACCTGATAGGCTACACCATTTAATGTAAGATTCTTCTCCCTTGTAGAAGTGTAAGTTCCATTATCTTCCAGCGTCAGAGAATAGGATAGCACATTAGATGCAAGAATATCTCCGTTTCTGTCCAGAATATTTCCGCGGGTGCTCTTGAGCACACGCTCTTTGGTTGTCCTGGCCTGGAATTTGCTGATGTAATCCTCTCCCTGAATAATCTGCAGATCAAATAATCTACGCACCAGAACAACTGACATTATCACAAATACCAAGATCAGGACTGTTGTTCGTTTTAAACTGATTTTCTTGAAAATTCGTTTTATTTTAGTACCCAAATTGACTCACTTTCTTTCCTGGTTATGTTCATGTAGTGATAGTTTATGTAACGGAAAATCCGGTATACAATCAAGGTAATAAATACCGTGTAAAACATTTCCGGGATAATGATCCTGTACAGATAAGTCCCAAGTCCCAGTCTGCCTCTTAAAAGGAACTGCAGCCCATAAACAGACAGATTATATAAAAGATCTGCAACTGCAGTCAGAAACATAGGAACCTTCACATCATCATCGTAATAAATCCTGTGCGCATATCCACTTAAATAACCAATATACATATAGATCAAAGCATAAAATCCAAATACTGATCCAAAGAACAGATCCACAAAAAGCCCTGAAAAAAATCCTGCCCAAAGGCCGCTTTTGCGCCCGCGCATAAGCCCCATGGATACACAGAAAACCAGCATCAGATTAGGAGTTACAGAGCCAATAGAAATCAGATCCATAACCGTACACTGCAGAAGAAAACATATTACGATCGTAAGAAAATAGACAATCTTACCCTTCATCTGCGCCCTCCTGTCCGTCTGCCGCACTGCTGTCAGTACTGCCGCTACTCTCCTGACTGCTGTCGCCAGAAGTACTGTCAGAACTGCCGCTGTCAGAATTGCCTTCCACCTGCGCAGTTCCGTCTACCAGATCCTGCTTATTCACAGTAATAACAAATACATCTTTCAAATGAAGGAAATCCACAGGTGTTACAATGGTTCCTGTCTTAGTCAGATTATTGCTGTCTACCTGCACTTCGCTTACATATCCGATAAACAATCCTTCTACAAATTTCTCACTGATATTGGAAGTAACAATACGTTCCCCGACAGTCACCTTGTTCTCCTGATCATAAAGCTGCTCAAAGCGAAGCTTTCCTTCATCAATCAGTTCCAGGTCTCCGTTTACAATACAGTTATCAGAAGTGCTTACAGTCATTGCACTTACGCTGCTGCTGTCATCAATAATGGAGCGGACAGTAGCCCAGGAGGAACCAACTTCTGTGACAATTCCAACAAGCCCCTTGCCTGCGATCACATTATTATCGACCCTTATCCCATCATCAGAACCTTTGTTGATCATAAAGGTATCGTACCAGTTTCCAGGATCTTTGGAAATGATAGTCGCAGCCACCTTCGGATAGTCCTCATAGGTCTGATCCAGATTGTAAAGTTCTTTCAGTCTCTGATATTCCCCCTGATCCTGGATCAGTTTGTTATTCTGTGTAGTCAGACTGTCCAGTTCTGCCTTCAGCTCTTCATTTTCAAAAAGCAGATCCTGTTTGTCCTTGAAACTGTCCCTAATAGAACGGACCATACTGCCGATCTTTTCAATGCTTTTTTCAAAAGGGACTATGACAATTCCCGCTGTTTCCTGCAAAGGAGCTGTGGAAATACCTGAAGCAAATGTAGCCACAATACAGCTCAGACAGAAAAGTGTCATAATCGCCAGCAAATGTTTACTTTTCAGATTTATGCGAAATCGAAATTTTTTCTTAAGGTTTTTCATAAAATGGCACCCCTAAAAATTTATGATTTATAACTGTTCAGTACCTTCACAGTTACTATAATTTTCTTTGTGTGATGGGCTGAGCCCATTTACGAAGTTCTTTGTCGTGGATGATCTTCTCCAGACCTTTTACAGCTGAAGTTTCGTAAAGATCTGACAGGTTAAAAGAATAGCCTGTGTAACTTGCCAGATATGTATCTATATGAGGGATTCTGGTGCTCCCTCCGGTAAGGAAAATGCCTTCTTTCGCAATGTGGTAGGATATCTGCGGCGGGATACGTTCCAGAAAAACCTTCATCTGGGCACCGATCTCATTGACACAGTTCATGATTCCCGCATTGACTACATAGGCAGAAATAACCTCTTCCCTTGGAAGACCGGAAACACTGTCAATTCCTACAACCTTACGTGCCTGCTTATGCTGGTCTGCAAGCCGTCCCATTACCAGCTTCAGCCGCTTCCCGGTACGGGTACCGATCTGAAGATTATAACGCTTGCGTACTTCGCTGCACACGGCCTCATTCATCTGACGTCCGCCAATTGGAATCTTCTTGTTTATGATAATACGGCCTCCCGTAATAATGGAAAAATTCGTACTCTGGGCACCAATATTTACGATCATGCTTCCTGCATTGTTCTCCAGATCCACACCCATAGCTATGGCATCTGCAATAGGAGCCTCTACCATGTAAACCCTGTTCTTCCGCAGCCAATGTCCATTCGCCACCTGATAATAAGCTCTTTTTTCAATAGCAGTCATGTCCAGAGGAACTGCAAAGTACATGACAGAGCCTATTCCCAGAATTTTATCAATTTTTTTCATCATACTGTAAAGTACAATTTCCTGCAGTTCCAGATTGGCTATCATACCAAAAGCCATCGGCGAACTTACGGAAATATCAGAGGGTGCTTTCTCAAACATTTCATACGCTTCGTTGCCCACGGCTATGATTTTGCGGCCCTTGGCCGCAATCATGTTCTTCTCAATGTAGCTTTTATTTCGAATCATGGAATAGACCTTGACGGAACTGCTTCCAAGGTCTATTCCATATGTTTTTTCAAACAGCATATATCTGTCCCTTCATCCTTACTATGCCCTGCAAAAACAAATACCCGCCACTGGTTTACAGACGGCGTCAGCACTTCCGGCGGATCATTCCTCCGGCATCATTCCCTGTTCTTTAAAGCTAATGTATCTCTGGTCACCGATCACAACGTGATCCAGAAGCTTCACCCCAAGAATCTCCCCAGACCGGTAAATACGCTCTGTAATTTTCTTATCACATTCACTGGGCGTAGGATCTCCGCTTGGATGGTTATGAACCAGGATCACACTTACAGCGTGAAACTTCAATGCTTCCATAAAAACCTCCCTGGGAGTGATCAGCGTTGAATTCACAGTTCCCCGGGAAAGCATCTGCTCACCAAGAAAATGGTTTTTTCCATCCAGCAGCATAACGATCAATATTTCCTGCTCTTCGTGCCGGAGACGTTCCATATAGTATTTTGCTATCGTGATGGGTTCGTTAAAAGAAAGTCTTGGTCTGGCAACAGCAGACGCCATCCGCTTGGAAAGCTCCCCGATACATTTCAGCTGGACGGCCTTGACTTTCCCGATTCCGTTCACCTTCATCAGATCCGGAATGGACATATGTAAAAGTCCCAGAAGTCCCGGATAGGAGGTATCTTTCGTAAGACTTAAGATTTGATTGGCGAGTACAAGAGAATTGCAGCCTTGTACACCGCTTCTCAGGATCACTGCCAGAAGCTCGCTGTCGCTGAGCACGGATGGTCCCCACTGCAGACATTTCTCATAAGGACGTGACGACTCCGGCAGTTCTCTGATGGTCTGTTTCATTTCATTCATATCTTTCACCTGCAGTTCTCCAGGACTGACAGGATACTGCTCACACCATACCCAAAGCATACTTCGCGCAGCTTTGCCAATGAACAGTAATGGGACTGTTCTTCATGCCATAATAAGCAGATTCTTCTTATTCCCCGAGACACAAAGACAGTTTTCCCCGCATTGTGTTTCACAATGCAGACTCATTTTAGCATAAAAAAGGAGAGATGTACACTCTCTCCTAAAAATTTCTAAACTTTTTAGAAACAGCTTCCGCTACTTTTATGCCATCCATAGCAGCAGAAGTAATCCCGCCTGCATATCCAGCGCCTTCCCCACATGGGTAAATCCCCTCATAGTTTGCTTCCAGGGAATCCTTATCACGGACAATACGCACCGGAGATGATGTTCTGCTTTCCACGCCGGACAACACTGCATCAGGACGGTCAAAGCCTTTGATTTTTTTTCCAAAGGCAAGAACACCCTCTTCTATGGAATCACCGATCTCTTTTGGAAAAATACTGCGCACATCACCTGGAACACAGTCACCCTTAATACAAGGTTCTACATCTTTAAGTCTTGTACTTGGCTTATGATTCTGATAATCTTCAAACAACTGTACCGGAACCTTACCATTTCCAGCTTTCCACGCTGCGCGTTCCAGACTGCGCTGGAATGCTACACCGCCCAGTGGACCCTCTTCTGGAAAATCAGCCGGAGTCACCGATACGATCAGCGCACTGTTTGCATTGCGGCTGTCCCTGGCCTGATAGCTCATACCATTTACAGCAAGCATCTCCGGTTCCGAAGAAGCGTTCACCACATAACCTCCCGGACACATGCAAAAGGAATAAACACCACGGCCATTTTCACATGTGTGAGTGACTTTATAAGCAGCTGCTCCAAGTTTCTCGTTTTCCTCTTCCCCATAAAGAGCCAGATTGATCATGGACTGTGGATGTTCCATACGTACACCTACTGCAAAAGATTTTGGTTCCATATAGATTCCTTTTTTCTCAAACATGGAAAAAGAATCTCTTGCGCTGTGTCCAACTGCCAGCACACATACCTGGGCAGGAATCCTTTTTTCCCCATTTATCTCAATTTCTTTTAACTGACTGTTTTCAAAAAAAAGATCTGTCACTTTGGAACGGAACTGGAATTCCCCGCCCATTTCCTCAATTTCATGGCGAAGAGTCTCCACCACACCAACCAGCACGTCTGTACCAAGATGTGGTTTCTGCTGATAGATAATTTCTGACGGTGCACCCGCCTGCACGAAACGCTTCAGTACTTCATGATTTCTTCCTGAAGGGTCCTTTACCAGAGTATTTAGTTTTCCGTCGGAAAAAGTACCAGCACCCCCTTCACCAAACTGCACATTGGAATCCGGATCCAGTATGCCATTTTTCCAGAAATTCTCGACAGTCTTCTGACGGATATGCGCTTCCTCTCCCCGTTCCAGAACCAGAGGCCGATAACCTGCCCTTGCCAGATACCAGGCACAAAAAATTCCGGCAGGTCCGCTTCCTACAATGACTGGCGGATATTTCAGTTCCTCTTCACCAGGAGATGGAAATATGTATTCCTTTTTCTTGGTTGACATAATGTTATTATCATGAACCTTTCGTAAGATCTTGTTTTCCTGATTTATATCCTGCAAAGACACGTCTACTGTATAAACAAATTTCTTATCCTCTTTATGCCGGCAATCCAGTGACTGCTTCACTATTTCGTAAGTGAAGCCTTCATTTTTCAGACGAAGCTCCTTACGGATCTTTTGGCTTAACTCTTCCGGGGTATGATTGATTGAAAGTTTCAGCTGGGTAATTCGAATCATGTTATTCTCCTTTTTCAAACACGCTCTGACATTTTGCTGGCATTCACTCCTGCAACATAACCGCTGGACCAGGCCCACTGCAGATTGTAACCGCCACATTTCCCATCAATGTCCAATAGTTCTCCTGCGAAATATAGGCCTGAATTTCGTGTGGATTCCAAGGTCCGGGCGTTAACCTGCGTAGTATCAACGCCGCCTGAGCACACCTGTGCCTGTTCAAAAGACTGATAACCAGTCACTTTAAGCGGATAGCTGCTGATTGCTTCTTCCAGATCATTTGCTGACAAAAGCACTTTTGCAAGCTTATCCGGGAAAAGTCCGGTCAAAAAGTCTTTTTTTCCTTTATAGGGGCAGTTTTCCTTTCGTATTTTCAGAAAAGCTTTTAACTGTTCCCGGGAAAATTCTGGCAGAAAATTTAAAATCAGAGTCACATTTTTTCCCTGTTTCAGTGCACGGATTCCGTATCGGCTGACCTGAAACACCGGAATTCCAGATACGCCATAATCAGTAAGCTGTAGTTCTCCTGTTTCCTCTGTGACTTTTTCCCCATCCACAAGCAGCGTAATTCTGCCTTCTGTTCGAACACCTGCCCAGCCGGAAAAGCCTGTATTCCTGCATTTCAGGGCAGTTAAAGCCGGGAGAGGCTCTATGAGCCTGTGTCCCAGTGCTGCGGCAAGCTCATAACCGCTGCCATCGGAACCGGAAATTGCAGAAGCTTTGGAACCATTGGCAAGAATAACAGCCTCACCCTCGTATATCCAGCCTTCTACCTGAACCTTCCAGATATCCTGTTCCTTAAAAACACGTTGTACTTTTTGGTTGGTCTTGATCTTTACCCCAAGATTCCGTGCTTCCATACACAATACCTCGGCAACGCTTGCTGCCTGTCCGCTATGCGGATAGAGATAGCCGCCGTTTTTATTCACAGGATAAATTCCAAGCCGGGTAAAAAATTTCACCGTGTCTTCTACCGAAAACTGGTTCAGAACTGCCTGTTCAAAGCCTGGATTTTCGCTTCGATATGCATCAGACGGCACCTGGATATTGGTAAAATTACATTTGCCGTTTCCTGTAGCGCAGATCTTTTTGCCTGGTTTTTCATTTTGTTCCAATATGGTTACAGCGGCCCCGTTTTCTGCAGCTGCAATGGCTGCCATCAGCCCGGACGCCCCGCCGCCTGTAACGATAACACGTTTTTTCTCCATATAAACTCCCGTTTTTTACATCTGTTTTAAAGAACTTATGGTAACGGTTCAGCGCCTCCCTGTTACACGCCTGGCGTTGCACGAAAATTCATGTTTTTCATGATTTCACTGTAATTTTACCAAATCCTGCTCCACAAGTTTCTGCAAGGACATCATAACACCTAGTTTTGCATGCTCCCAGGTAAGTCCTCCCTGGAAATATACGGCATATGGCTCTTTCACAGGTCCATCTGCGGAAAGCTCAATAGAAGAGCCCTGTACAAATGCGCCAGCCGCCATAATGACCTGACTATCATAACCTGGCATATCCCATGGCTCCGGATCAACATAACTGTCAACCGGGGCAGCAGCCTGAATCCCCTTACAGAATGCGATCAGACGCTCCGGACTTTTTAAAGTCACTGCCTGAATAATATCCTGCCTTGGCTCTGTGGAATTTGGAACCACGTCAAATCCAAGCTTTTCATAAATATTGGCTGCAAAAACAGCGCCCTTTAACGCACCCTTTGTCACCATCGGTGCAAGGAAAAATCCCTGATAGAAGGAACGGTTTACGCCAAGTGAAGCTCCCACCTCAGCACCAAGTCCCGGACAGGTCATACGGTAAGAAGCATTTTCCACGCACTCTTTGGTTCCCGCAATGTAACCGCCAATTGGAGCAAGTCCGCCGCCCGGATTTTTGATCAAAGAACCAACCACCATATCTGCACCAACATCACTGGGCTCAATCGTGTCAACAAATTCGCCGTAGCAATTGTCTACCATACAGATCACATCAGGCTTAATGCTCTTTACAAATGCGATCAGCTCGCCAATCTGCTTTACTGAGAAAGAGGGGCGTGTCATATAGCCTTTGGAACGCTGAATCTCAACCAGTTTTGTTTTCTCATTGATTGCTTTGCGGATATTTTCATAATCGAAAGTTCCATCCTCAAGAAGATCCACTTGACGATAAGTTACTCCGTATTCTGCCAGGGAGCCCTTGGATGGACGGATACCGATCACCTCTTCAAGAGTATCATATGGCTTTCCGGCTGGTGCCAGCATTTCGTCGCCTGGACGCAGGTTTCCAAAAAGAGCAATGGCCAGGGCATGCGTTCCACACGCAATCTGCGGACGCACCAGACATGCTTCTGTGTGGAATGTATCCGCATAAACTTTTTCCAGAGTATCACGACCGTAATCGTTGTAGCCGTAACCGGAAGAAGAACCGAAACACTCCTCGCTGACACGGTTTTTCTGCATAGCCAGAAGCACCTTCATCTGGTTATATTCTGCTGTTTTGTCAAACTTTTCAAAACGCTCCTTTAAGGATTCCTCTATTTCATGGCAAAAATCGTAAACCTGGGAAGAAATTCCCAGCTGCTCGTATAATTCTTTCATAATAATTCTTTCCGTCTGTCTGACGGTATTCCTCCATTTTTTGTTATTTTCAAAGGCGGGCGATTCCCCTGGGGAAAATCTGATTATTGAAATAACTACTCTCCAGTTATTCCTTTTTCATGGCAAACATTCAGCATATACTCCAGCATTTTATCCTCGTTATACCCGAACTCATCTTTATTCACCCACACTGTTTCCGGCTCTCTGCGGAACCAGGTGAGCTGGCGTTTGGCAAAGTGCCGGGTGTCGCGCTTCAAGATCCGCACAGCCTCTTCCAGCGACATTTCTCCATCCAGATAGGCCAGGATTTCTTTATATCCAAGACCCTGCATGGAAACCATACCTCTGTGATAGCCCATGTCCTTCAGCTTCTGGACTTCTGCCACAAGACCGCTGGTCATCATTTCATCCACCCGCTTATCAATGCGTTTATATAAAAGCTCCCGTGGTGCATTCAGCACAAAGTATGCCAGATTATAGGGGCTGGTTCGTTCCTGCTGCTCCTCATTGTGTGCGGAAATAGGGCTATGGTTCTGATGATAAAATTCCAGTGCGCGGATTACACGCTTCGTGTTGTTTTCGTGGATCACTTCGGCGCTTTTGGGATCCACCTCTGCCAGCATCTGATGAAGATATGCAGCACCTTTTTCCTGGACAATCGCCTCCAGATCGGCCCGGTATCCATCGTCCTGCTCAGCCTGAGTAAAATCAATATCTCTGGTCACCGCCTGAATATAAAAGCCGGTTCCCCCCACCAGAATGGGAATATGTCCCCTGGTGTAAATCTTTTCCATGGCATCCTTTGCCATCTGTTGAAAACGCACAATGTGAAATTCATCCTCTGGCGTCAGCTCATCCACCAGGTAATGGGGAACTCCCTGCATTTCTTCTGGCATGATCTTCGCAGAGCCAATATCCATATATTTATAAACCTGCATGGAATCTGCAGATATGATCTCGCCGCCAATGGCTTTTGCCAGAGAAATAGACAGCCTGGTTTTTCCAACTGCAGTGGGACCGGTAAGGACAATAAGAGGTTTTTTCATAATCTCTCCTGTTTATACAATTCGCTTAAATTTCTTTTCAATTTCTGTCTTTGTCATCGCAATGATAGTGGGACGGCCATGAGGACAATTATATGGATTGTCCAGAGTAAGAAGCTCGTCGATCAGCTTATCTGCCTCCAGAGCAGACATCTGATGATTTCCTTTGACAGCAGATTTGCATGCCATTGTGGCAAGTCTTGCTGTGAAAAGGTCAAAAGCATCCTTTGCACCTTCTCCTCCCAGATTGTCAAGCATTTCCAGAAAGAGTTCTTCTTCATGGAATCCGTACAAATTTGTCGGAACTGCACTGATACAGTATTCCCTTCCACCAAAGGGTTCAATCTCAAAACCGTATTTCCTGAAATATTCTTCGTTGGCTTTTAATTTCGCCTGTTCATCCATGTTCAAGGTCACCACAAGCGGAGGATTCAGATATTGCGATTCAATGGACTGTTCTTTAAAACGTTTTACAAAGCGCTCATAATTTACCTTTTCGTGAGCTGCATGCTGGTCGATAATGTAAAACTGGTTTTCAAATTCCACCAGCCAGTAGGTGTCAAACAACTGGCCAATCAGCTTATGGCGGCTTCGGGATTCTGGTGCCAGAAGTTTCTCCTGAAAAAGCTCAAGCTGCTTTCCCCCAACGGATGGATATTCTGAGCCTGGATCACTCTGTCCAGGCTCAGATTTATCTGGTATCTCATAGTTTACGGATACAGCAGTCTCTGCCTGATTATCGGCTTCATTCATTCTCTCAACCGATATGTTATCTTCTGCCGCTTTTTCATCTGCACTTTTATCCGCTTTTTCTTCTGCTTTTTCATCCGCTCTTTTATCTGCCTCCGCAGCCTCTTTTAAAGTTCCTGCAAAAAGAGCTTCCTCTTCCTTGCTAAATGGCTTCGCCTGATAAATTGCCTGCTCACGAAGCACACTGCTGGCCTGACAGCCAGAGCTGTTTACAAGGCTTCCAGATGAATTTATTTTTCCAGTTGGAGCTGTTTTTTCAGTTAGAGCTGTTTTTCCAGTTAGAACTGTTTTTTCAGCAGCCTGTGAATAGCAGCTTTCATTATTCCCTGCGCTGCTTCGACCAGCTTTTTCAGCAGCACCTTCACAATGAAGTTCCGTCCTGCGGCTTTTCTCAAATGGCTCCGGAACTGCTCCGCGGCTTACTGCTGCCACCTTTGATTCCCGCTCCTCTTTTCCCACTGGAACAACCGGTATCAGTTCTCTGTGAAGAAGCGCATTGTGAACAGCCTCGTAAATGGCATCATACACCTCCGCCCCTCTTGCAAAACGAACCTCCAGTTTCCGGGGATGAACATTTACATCCAGATCATTTCCTGTCATCTGGATCTGCAATGACACAAAAGGAAATTTATGCTGCATGACAAAGCCCTTATATGCATCCTCAATGGCCTTCGTAATAATATTGTTTTTCACAAATCTGCCATTTACATAGTAGTTCTCAAAGCTTCGGTTTCCTCTGGAAACCTCCGGTTTGCCGGCGTATCCCTCAATTTTCATAAAATCATTTTCGTAGAAGACTTCCAGAAGTGCTTTCGCCATATCCCGGCCATATACATTATAAATAACATCCTTCACATTATAATTGCCGGAAGTATGCAGTTTCACCTGTTTGTTCTGAATATATTTAAAAGAAATCTCCGGATGGGAAAGAGCAAGCTGTTCCATCATAGTTCCAATATAATTTGCTTCTGAAGAATCAGATTTCAGGAACTTGCTCCGGGCCGGTGTGTTGTAAAAAAGATTCCGAACCAGGAAAGTAGTTCCATCTGGAGCTCCCATTTCCTCAAGGCTTTGTTCTACGCCGCCTTCGATCACATAACGCACGCCGCTGATAGCAGAAGGAGTTTTTGTGATCAGCTCCACCTGGGAAACTGCGGCAATACTGGATAAAGCCTCACCACGGAATCCCAGTGAGGCTATGTTTTCCAGATCTTCTACTTTTTCAATTTTGCTGGTAGCATGACTTAAGAATGCCGTAGGTACCTGAGCAGCCTCAATTCCCCCTCCGTTGTCTGTAATACGGATCAGCTTCTTTCCTCCATCTGTAATCTCTACTGTTACAGCAGTAGCACCAGCATCAATGGAATTTTCTACAAGCTCCTTTACAACAGAAGAAGGGCGCTCTACCACCTCACCTGCTGCAATTTTATCAATGGTATGTTTATCTAAAACTGCTATTTTTCTCAAGTTTTTCTCTCCATATAAAAGCAGGTTGACCGCTTCGGTTCACAATACGGACATGTCGCCTGCCGGTGACAGCACCATATATGAAAGTCAGCTGTCAGTTACCATCTGTTCTTTATCTTATTCTGAAGATTGTATAACGTATTTAAGGCTTCCATGGGAGTCAGATTTCCAATGTCAATGCCTTTTAATTCTTCAATAATGTCATTGTCTTGTACAGTGTCAAATAATGACATCTGCGCCATATCCATTTCTACCTTCGGCTTCTTCTTCGGTGAAGCCAGATCTTTTACAGCAGCAGTAATGTCTGCATCGCTTAATTCCTCAACCAGCTCTTTTGCACGGTTAATAACAGAATCCGGAACACCTGCCAGCTTGGCGACCTGAATTCCATAGCTCTTATCTGCGCCGCCTTTTACAATCTTGCGGAGAAAAACAATATCGTCACCTTTTTCCTTAACTGCAATGCAGTAGTTGGTAACGCCAGATAGTTTTCCTTCCAGTTCAGTCAGTTCATGATAATGTGTGGCAAATAATGTCTTGGCTCCACAAAGCTTTGTATTACTGATATGTTCAATCACTGCCCAGGCAATGGCAAGACCATCAAAGGTACTGGTTCCACGGCCGATCTCATCCAGGATCAGAAGGCTCTTGGCAGTGGCATTTCTAAGGATATTGGCAACCTCAGTCATTTCTACCATGAAAGTACTCTGTCCGCTGGCAAGGTCATCTGATGCACCTACACGAGTAAAGATTCTGTCTACAATTCCAACCACAGCCTTATCTGCCGGAACAAAGCTTCCAATCTGCGCCATAAGTACGATCAACGCAGTCTGACGCATGTATGTAGATTTACCTGCCATATTGGGGCCTGTAATAATGGAAATTCTTTTTTTAGTATTGTCAAGGTATGTATCGTTGGCAATGAACATATCATTATCGATCATCTGCTCTACAACCGGATGACGGCCACCTTTGATATCTATAATTCCGCCTTCATTTACCTTCGGGCGTACATAATGATTGCGCTCAGCAACAAGCGCCAGGGATGCAAACACATCCAGACCTGCAATTGCCTTGGCTGTACGCTGGATTCTTATCACTTCCTGGCCAACTTTATCACGGACATTGGAAAACAGCTCGTATTCCAGGGCATAAAGTTTATCTTCAGCGCCAAGGATCATATTTTCAAGGTTTTTCAACTCCTCGGTAATATAACGTTCTGCATTTGCAAGAGTCTGTTTACGGATGTAGTTCTCCGGCACCAGTTCTTTAAACGTATTGGTTACCTCAAGGGCATAGCCGAATACACGGTTATATTTGATCTTCAGGGATTTGATTCCGGTACGCTCACGTTCCTTTGTTTCCAGCTCTGTAAGCCATTTTTTTCCATCTGTGCGGGCACTGCGGAATTTATCCACATCTTCGTTAAAGCCTTCACGAATAATGCCTCCATCCTTCTGGGCAAGGGGCGGTTCATCTACAATGGCGTGCTTGATCAGATCTGTAATATCTTCAAGACTGTCCATGTCCTCGTAGATTTCTTTCAGAATCGGTGCCTGAAAGTCCTTGAGAACCTGTTTAATATAAGGAATCATTTCCAGAGAGGACGCAAATGCTACCATATCTCTTGGATTTGCAGACTTAAAGCTGATGCGGCTGACCAGACGCTCCAGGTCATACACTGGATTGAGATATTCCCGGATCTCATCGCGGAGCATCGGTTTCTCATTCAGCTCTTCAAGAGCTTCCAGTCTGCGATTGATCTCTTCTGCATCGATCAGTGGCTGTTCCACAAAGGAGCGAAGAGTACGGGCACCCATGGCTGTTTTAGTCTTATCCAGTACCCAGAGAAGAGAACCTCTTTTCTGCTTTTCACGGAGGGTCTCCACCAACTCCAGATTTCGTCGGCTGGAGCTGTCAATCAGCATATAACGCTCTGCCGTATAAGGACGGATGGTAGTCATCTGAGAAAGTGCAGTCTTCTGCGTTTCCTTAAGATACAAAAACAGCGCTCCGGCAGCTATGATTCCACTGTCATAATCGCTGATTCCAAGGCCTTCCAGATTGGTTACGTGAAAATGTTCCCTTAATTCTTTTCTGCAGGTATCATCATCGAAATACCAGGCATCCAGGGAAAAAATACAAATTCCAAGACGTTCTTTCAAATCGTCTGTGTCAACCCCACTCATAAAAAAGGAATCATTACATATGATTTCAGCCGGACTGAATTTGTTGATCTCATCAACCAGTTTCTGGCTATTTGGTACTTCTGTAAGGAAACAGTCACCTGTGGTAATATCCGCTATTGCACAACCAAAGCGGTCTGCTATGGAGACAATTGACATCAGATAATTGTTCTTTGACTCATCCAAAGAAGTTGCATCTAAAGTAGTTCCGGGAGTAACCACACGGATAACAGCACGCTTTACAAGTCCTTTTGCTTTTTTCGGATCCTCTACCTGTTCGCAGATTGCAACTTTATGTCCCCGTTCAATAAGACGGTTAATATAGGTATCAGCTGCATGAAAGGGAATTCCACACATAGGAGCACGTTCTTCCAGACCGCAGTCTTTACCGGTGAGCGTCAGTTCCAGCTCCTTGGATACCAGAAGTGCATCATCAAAAAACATCTCGTAGAAATCCCCGAGACGATAAAATAAGATGCAGTCTTTGTATTCTTCTTTTGTTTTGCAGTATTCCTGCATCATGGGCGACATGTTCATACTTTTGCCAGAACCCCTTGATTTATCTGCATTTGCGCCGCTTTTGGAAGTGTTACTGCACGGTTTCTGCACGGTTTTTTTAATTTTCTCGTTATCAGTAGTATTATTCATATTTATCCTTTGTTGTATTCTCTTCAATTTGGGGAATATTTTCTTCTTCGTATGTTTCTATAAATTTATTGAACTCATCCGAAACATATTCCTTCTCCAAATGCGTATAATAGTTTGTCATATTTACGCTTGAATGTCCAGCAATTTTGCTTACAGTAAATGGTGACATATTTGACTGGTTCATTCTCGTAACAAACGTATGCCTAAATTTATGTGGATACACACTATAAAGATGTGGTTCCCTGTTTTCTATCTGTGCACGTTTTATCTCTTTTTTATCAATGATGTTTAATATACGTGAACATTCCTGAGAACCATACTGGGGAAGGAAGAGATTACCGGGCTTTGTTGTAAAAACAAGATCTGGGTATTCGTCTTTTAAAACGTTATTTGCGCCCCATTTCGAACCATATTTTTCCTTGTCCATATCCTGCTTTACCTTCCAAGTCAGAAAGGCATTTTCAACTTTTTTTGACATTGGAATCCAACGGTAACTTGCCTTCTTTTTAGGTGTTGTTATTTGTTTTGTATTGTATGGGTTTTCAACACGATTTTTTTTGTTATCATAAAAAATAGTTGTTTTATTAAGGGTTTTATAAACACGAATTCTGTGTGAATGAAAATCAATATCCTCCCATTGAAGAGCTGCAAGTTCTCCAATTCGCATACCTGTATTCAGGATAATATAGAACACTTCATAATATCTTGTATTTTTTGCAGCATTCAAAAAGGTTTCAATTTCTTCCTTGGTCAGAACTTTTTCTTCATCTTCCTGTAATGGATCGACTACAGCTTCTTCCGATTTCGCAATTAAAATCCCTTTACATGGATTCATGGGAATCATTCTGCTATCTACTGCACTGTTTAATAATAGATTTACAATCGTCAGCGAATGCTCCACTGACGTTTCTGCATAGCCATCTGCCTGTAATCTTTCCACCATATTACGAATATGGGCAGGGGTGAGACTTTCCAGTCTCACCGAGCCAATATAATCTGTAATTCGTTCAAATCCATCAACATAACCATTAATAGTCGTGTTTTTTAGGCGTCCTATATTATATAGCTTCATCCACTCATCAAACCACTCAGCAGTAGTATACTTTCGTGCTCCTGCATTAAGCCCCATAATATATCTTGCTTTTTCATGATCACGCTTCTTTTTGAGTTTGGCTAAATTGCTGTCATATAAGTAGATTGGTTTCGGGGAACCTTTCGTATATATTCTGGCCACATATAGCCCATCTGATCTTTGGTAAAGCCCACGTCCAAGTTCTTTACCTTTTAAAGATTTACCCATATGGCATTCATCCTTTCCAGACCAGATCTCAAGTACATCAGAATATTATCACGTTCTCACAAAATATTCAAGAGTACTGTTTGTCCAGCCATTTTTCAAATTTTTTCTTATGAACAAGCGTTCTTCTCCCGATCCGGACCGTAAACTCATTTTCCGCCATTATAGTTCGCACAGTTCTTTCTGATAAACCAGTTAATTCGCATGTTTCCTTTACTGAAAGAAGAAGTTTCTCTGGTTCTTCCTGTTTATTTCCTTTTCTTGTCATATTATCCCTCATCTTTCGTAATTAAGTTATCAACCAACAACGTACTTTTATTTTCTCTTTGCTCCAGTAGTTTTTCTATTGCCTCCTGTCTTGTTATTCGTTCCCTGTTGGCTTTTAATGCAACATATTCCTGTGCCACTCCATATGCTTTACAACAGGCGTTATAGCTTTTATATGTTTTCCCACGAAATTCAAATTGTTTTTTCCGTTTCTTTTCGTAACAATAAGCAGCCGCCTCTTCAAACAGACAATTTGTTTCCCGCATGTGTCTAAGAACCAGTTTTTTAGTGATCCCAAGGGCTTTGTAACATTTTTCTTTTGACTCATATTCCTGTCCCATAACAATAACTCTCTGTGGTTCCGGCATTTTCCCTTTCACTTTAAGTGCTGCTTTTCTCTGGGCTTTTAACTGTTTCTTTTCATTTTTGCGAATGTAATACTTGACTGCTTCAGAAGCTGTAATATTTTCACGCAGCATCTTATTACACACCCAGCGATAAAGAATTCCCTGTTCCTTACAACATTTCTGAAGATCTGTATACACCATTTCCCCAATTTGTATTATTTCTTTATCCACAGCTGCTTGTCTGCTTGCATAAAAATCTGCTGCCTCCTGCACGGAACAATCATGACGGTATATATACCCATAAATATCTGTTTGGCGTATCTTAAGAACCCGGCAAAAATCGTGAAGATTATCATATTTTGTTCCATCTTCCAGATAAATCGGCTCTTCTGACATCTTCTGCCATTTTTCTTTCTCTGTCTTGTAATAAAACAAAGTTTCATCCACTCCAGCATTTTTATATATAATCCTGTCACACACCCATCTGTAAGAAATTCCAAGTTTCCTGCAACATTCTCGGACATCTACATATTTAACGCCTTCAAATGTAATAGGCCCAGTTCCAATTTTGTTCTTAACAGCAATATAATACCTGATTGCTTCTTCCTTGGAACACTGATTGTCTTTTATATAATTGTAAACATCAGCTCTTTTAATTCCATATTGCCTACATGTTGCTGATACCGATTCAATAAAATAATTGTCATCAAAATTCTTTTTTCTCCTTACAGGGTGATCTAAGAGAAAGAAATCCAGTGCATCTTGTAACGAGCTATTCAGCGAAATGCTTTTTTGTCTGACCTTGTTTGGCTCCAGATTAAATTCACGACAGCACTCTGTAAACATTGAATATTCCTTTTCTCTATAAAAAAACGGGGACGGATTACTATATTTTCTTTCTTCCGCTTTTTTTATGCAATGGGTCAATGCAACAGCTCCGGTTTTTCCAGTTTCTGCCATGCATTTTCGTACTGTTGATTCTGGTATTCCCATTTCCCTGCAGCATTTTGCTAAAGAAGGATATGTTTTTCCCTTGTAAACGAATTTTATCTGTTTCGTATACTTAATTGCTTTTTCTAATGCTTCCTGAATGGTATCACCATAATCATATTGGTAATGTCGCACGGTAAATTTATTTACACCATAAAATTCACAGCAGTTGTCGAGATTCAACCAATTCCGATTGCGAAAAACAAATTGATTCTGCTCACGTATTTCCATGAAATGATCAAGTGCCTCCGTGAAAGAACAATTATTCGTATGTCTATACCCTAAAACAGAACCATACTCAAATCCAAGTTTCTCACAACAATTTTTTTTGCTTAGGTATAAAATACCTTCATATTCAAAATAGAATCTTTCAAAATATTTGGTTCTCCGCCTTGGTTTATGCATAATATCGTCTTCCTTTCAACATATGGAGTTGACACAGCACATACTTTCCCCCTTTCGTATTGGAGATTGGCATTTGGAAACAATAAAAGCGCCTAAAATCAATAATCTTCTTGATTTTGGGCGCTCTATTCACGCATATAATTTTTTTAATCTCAAACAAAATCGAGATAAGAATTTACGCAGTATCTGCTGCCAAATGCCATTTTTATTATATCATTCTGTAGTTTTGTGTCAATTTCACCGTAGTTCCATATACGTAGTATTTTAATTTCATCACCATGATAATTTACAAAATTATTTTCTAAGACTCGTATGAGCCAACAATATAGGAATAATACCATTTATTTATAGAAATATTACAGATTCTATTGTGAATCATAGAAAGACAAAAAATCAGTGTCATATTTCCCTATTTTATGAAAGGATTATCCAAGAGTGAACAAAGATGGTTTGCTATAATGAGAATAATTACTAGATGTGTAATTTACGATGAAAGAATGAAAGGGAAATCAGGAGGAGGTTATATAATGTCAGATAAGATTTGCAGCAGTGCGGATAAGGTGCTGGAGGTATTTTTAGAGAATGCACCGATGGATACTTCACATCATCGTATGGTGAAGCAGCAGAATAAGTGTGGATATGGATTACAGGGGGTATGTTGTAGATTATGTTCGAATGGTCCATGTCGTTTATCACCGGCGAAACCAAAAGGTGTATGTGGAGCAGATGCAGATACAATTGCCTGCAGGAATTTTTTAAGACAGGTGGCTGCCGGTTCAGGATGTTATACGCATATTGTTGAGAATACGGCAAGAAGATTGAAAGAGATGGCACAGGAATTTATAAAAATGGGATATTATATCGGTGTCGGCGGTGTTGTGACTTTTAAAAATGCGAAAAAGTTAAAGGAGACCGTACAGGAGATCCCGCTTGATCGGATCCTTCTTGAGACGGACTGTCCGTATATGGCGCCGGAGCCGCACCGCGGGGAGCGAAACGATTCTTCATACATCCCGTTTGTGATTAAAAAGATCGCAGAATTAAGAGGGATCACGCCGGAGGAAGTAGAACAGGCGACGAGGGTAAATGCGGAAAGGCTGTTTCGTAATAAGGATATTATTTACAAAAAAGAATAGTTTGGTTATAATATATATAAGATAGTAAAGAGATGCTCTGTTCAATTGGAACAGGGCTTTATTTTTTTGCAAGTTCCGGTGTATCACTCCAGAAGCGCTTCGGAATGTTCTGTGCCTGAAGTTTTGGATTGATCCGTGCCTGGATCGCAATCTGGTCAAAAAAGGCCAGCCACAGTTTCCGATACGCAGACTCTTTTTCGGAGGTACGTTTTAAAAGGTCCTGATCTATGCCGGAGGCATCCACCAGCATGAAGTTCTTGCCGGCGGCATGGACTGCGGCAAGCTGCCGGTTCTCATCATATATCATAAAATTCTCCTGTGGGAGACGATCGGTGAAGTGCTCTGCTAATATCGGCAGGGCATTATTTTTTGGATGGATCGTGGAGAATAAAACACCATTTTCCAGTTCCGAAAAACGAAGAAAGCCGAGCAGGTGATGCGCTTCGTTTGCGGTAGCGCGCGACAATGTAAACAGGCGGTGGACATAAGGATTGGAGAGATCATGGATGGCGCGTGCTCCGGCGGCTGTATTCAGACCAAGTACAAGAGTGTGGTAAATAGCGTCGGCTTTGTCTAAGTCATTCTTTTTCGCGGGAACAATGGAGAGGATCGCATTTAAAATGGCATCGTAAAATTCACTGCCAAGCCTGCACTGGATGGTACGGGCGACTTTATCTGATTTTTCTGTGGAAGTTTCCACATGGATATACTCATAAAACAGTTGATAATTGTCCGGCTCATGGCAGACAACGTGGATATCTTCGTGCGAGCAGGCATGCGGGTATATGCGGGAAGAAGTGTCAGTCGCTGTGCTGCCGGCTGGATATTTTTTATTTTGATTTACTTTAAAATCCCACGCATCATAAATGCCGGAAAAAATTCCGTTGGGAGAATCTTCGCAGATAAATGTGTACATATTAATCCCCATTCTTGCGCTGTTTTTCAATGAAAACAACGTTTTCATTTGCATCTCAAGTTTGTGCGTAAGCACAAATCTTACGTGTGAAAAATCTTATTTTTCACACTAATCTCCATTCAGCATCATCAGGAAAACAAACTGAGCTGCTGATATCCTGCCTCACGTATTTCGCGTGGAATCTGGGTACGGTCGGCAATCAGGCTGCGGCAGATATAATCCTCGTCTAATTTTGTGGGATACATCATGCGACCGGAACAGGTGATAAAGTACAGGGCACGTTTTAGTACGACACCGATCTTTTTCAGATCGGAAAAATCGAGTTTATTCATACGTCTTGCCTTTACGATGCGGGAGGCAGATTTTGCACCGATGCCGGGAACCCGCAAAAGGGTGTGATAATCGGCGCGGTTGATCTCAACCGGAAAATACTCCAGGTGACGGAGTGCCCAGTCACATTTTGGATCCAGATAGATATTGAAATCCGGGCGGTCTTTGGTCAGTAATTCATCTACTTTAAAATCATAATAGCGCAGCAGCCAGTCTGCCTGATAGAGGCGGTGCTCACGTAAAAGAGGCGGACCACCCGGCAGAACCGGCAGGTTTGAGTCGTGGTTTACATTGACAAAAGCCGAGTAAAAAACTCTCTTTAAGTCAAACTTCTGATAAAGTGTCTCAGCAACGCGCATGATTTCATAATCGTGTTCCGGAGTGGCACCAATGATCATCTGTGTGCTCTGACCGGCGGGGACAAAACGCGGTGCTTTGCGGTAAATGGCAAGTTCATCCTTATTTTCCGTAATGCGGTTCTGGATCTGGCGCATTGGTTTTAAAATAGTAGTTCTGGACTTATAGGGAGCCAGTTTCTTTAAGCTGTCGGCGGTCGGAAGTTCTAAATTGACACTCATACGGTCGGCAAGAAAACCGGCTTTTTCCACAAGGACAGGATCTGCGCCGGGAATCGCTTTGACATGGATATAGCCGTTGAAATGGTAGACATTGCGTAGCCGGTAGAGGGTCTGATAGATCAGATCCATCGTGTAATTGGGACTGATCATGATGCCGGAACTTAGGAAAAGTCCCTCAATATAGTTGCGCCGGTAAAATTCTATCGTCAGCTCACAGACTTCATCCGGGGTAAAGGAAGCCCGTTTTACATCGGAGTTACAGTTGTTCTGGCAGTAGGCGCAGTTAAAAATACATTCATTGGTAAAGAGGATCTTGAGCAGAGAAATACAGCGCCCATCCGCAGAGAATGAGTGACAGATTCCGCAGGCGAGAGAGTTCCCCATGCCGGTGCCATTGCCACGGCGGTCCACACCGCTGGAAGTACAGGCAACATCGTATTTTGCAGCGGCGGTAAGTATAGAAAGTTTTTCCATTAGGGACATATTTTGCTGGATGTTCATGTTGATCTCCATTTCTCATGGTCTTTTCATATTCTTCATAGTTACATATAAACGGGGTTGGATTATCGGTCGCATATTACTAAAAACAGAACGAGTGTTCGATAAAATCAATATAACGCAAAATCAAAACACATGCAATAGAAAAACGAAAATATGTTCGATAAAATGAATAAAAAAATAGCATATAATTTTTAAAATCTACGAAAACATAACGAAACAGTATATATTTTATTGAAAATAAAGTCGAATATGGTAAAATTGAAACAACAGGAGGAATCTGGACAGAGGGGGAAATTGGTATGAAATCAATAAAAACAAAAATTATTGTAACTGTAATACTATGTTCGCTGGTATCTACATTTATCTGCGGAGCGATCAGTATTGTAAACTCAGTCAGCACTTCTTATGAAGATTCACAGCAGGAAATGCAGCTTAAGTGTGTGAGTCAGAGCGATGAACTTGATACCATGATGCAGAATGTTTCACAGTCAGTGGAAATGGTATACAGCATTGCAGTTGCCAAACTGGAACATGCAGCATCCTTCCGGACGAGTAAGGACTATGTGGATACTTATACAAAGCAGATGCTTCCTATCCTGATGCAGTCTGCACAGAACACAAAGGGAGCACTCACGGCGTATATCCGTTATAATCCTGAATTTACGGAACCAACAAGCGGACTTTTTCTAACAAGAGATAACAGTGACAGTGAGTTTGAGAGTGTGACGCCAACGGACTTTTCCATGTATGATCCGAGTGATGTGGAGCATGTCGGATGGTATTATATTCCGGTACAGAATGGAAAAGAAACCTGGATGGAACCATACTTAAATTCCAACATTGGTGTATATATGATCTCATACGTTATTCCAATCGAGGTGGACGGCGAGTCTATTGGTATCATCGGAATGGATATTGATTTCAGCGAATTTACGGATACGATCGATTCTTTAAGTATATTTGACAGTGGTTATGGTTTCCTTGTCAATGAATCTGGTAAGGTCATGTATCACAAAGATCTTGAGATTGGAAGTAATCTTGCGGATGCAGACAGCGGACTGCAGTCAGTAGTGGATGCGCTTGGAAATGAGCAGACGGAGGAGACTGCCGTTTCCTATACTTATCAGGGAAAAGATAAGGTCATGTATTATAAGACATTGGAAAATGGCATGAAATTTGTCCTTACGGCACCAAAAACTGAACTGCAGGAAAAATCCAGACAGCTTGCAAAACAGATATTCGGAGGAGCTGCTTTTGCAATGATACTTACCATAATTATCGGTACAGTACTCGGATTTACAATCACAAAGCCGATCACCCAGATCGACGGTATCGTAAAACAGACGGCTGAATTTGAGTTTGCGAGCAATCCGGCAAACCAGCACCTTTATAAAAGAAAAGATGAAACCGGAAGAATGGCGATATCACTTCACAACATGCGCAAGAATCTGCGTCAAATGGTAGCAAATATCCGTCATGTATACACAGATCTGAAAAATACGACAGAACAGCTTTCTGATACAACGAAACGTGTGCGTGAGATGAGCAGCGTCAACACAGATACGACGCAGGAACTTGCAGCAGCAATGGAAGAGACAGCGGCGACGATGGAGACGGTCAACACCACAGTCAGTGACATCAAAGAGCGCGCAACGGATATTGAGCGGTATTCAAAGGAGGGACGGGAGTCTTCTGTTGAGGTAAAGGAACGCGCAGGTCAGCTTAAGTTAAAGACGCAGGCTGCAAGCGAAAAAACGGTTCAGATGTACGAAAATGTACAGCAGAAAACGGAAGCTGCCATGGAGCAGGCAAAAGCAGTAGAAAAGATCAACCAGTTTACACAGGCAATCCTTGAAATTTCAAGTCAGACGAATCTGCTGGCATTAAATGCCTCAATCGAGGCGGCAAGAGCCGGAGAGGCAGGAAAGGGATTCGCAGTCGTTGCCGGAGAGATCGGTACGCTGGCAGCCCAGACATCCACGACGGTCGGCAGTATCAATGAAATCATTGCCGAGGTAAACCAGGCTGTGGCAAATATGACAGGATGCTTAAAGGAAAGTACGGATTTCTTAGAGCAGACAGTACTAAAAGATTATGAGGACTTTATGGGGGTTGCAGACCAGTATACGAAAGATGCAACCGTATTTGATGATGATATGTCTGCCATCAGCGGACAGATCAATACACTGTTAAGTTCCATCGTTGAGATTGCAGATGCCATGCAGGGTGTCAGTTCGACGGTTTCCGAGGCGGCTGATGGTGTGACGGATATTGCACAGAAAACACTTGAGGTTTCCGGAATTGTCCAGGGAAATGAAACACTTGTGGACAATAACCGTGAGAATATTGTACGGCTGAACAGTGTTATCGAAATGTTCCACGATGAAAAATAAATCTTTGCCTTATATATGATTTTTGTATATAATGAAAGACAGGGTGTCAGAGACGGACAGACCGTGATGGCATCCTGTTTGTATATTTATGGCGATAGGTCTGCCCATGGAATGCGCAGTCTGTTTATTGTATACAATATTTTATACGCAGAAATGGAGAATAGTGTGAAACATAAGAATTTTCACACGCAGAAATGGAGAATAACATGGATAACGATATTTTTTCACACTTTCCGGACAGGGAAACATTTGACAGATACTGGAATGAGAATTATGTTCCTGTTACATACGAGGATGTGGCAACGGTATTTCGCGATTTTGTAAAATCTGCAGAGGGACATATTTATCTTTCTGATTATGAGGAGAAAGGCTGTATTTCCAAGGAAGATTTCAAGGACAATCTTTCCCAGGAGGCGCAGTTTGCTTTTCAGGATGGACTGACGGAAGTATTTTATGATAAAAATCCGGAGCTTTATGAAACGGCATTTGCACTTTTTGAGGAGGCACAGATGACAGGTCAGGGAGATGCAAGTGTGGCACAGACTTTTCATGAGACATTTAACGGGTTGTATACAGAGTTTTTAGATACGCTGTTTGAGGAAATGTTAAGTAACCGGAAGGATTGAGAGGAGTTTTATGGCTACATTAGGGATTCCGCAGAATACGATTGCGGTTTTGCAGAAATATCATTTTAATTTTCAGAAAAAATTCGGGCAGAACTTTCTGATCGATCCGCATGTACTTGAGAAGATCGTCGAGGCCGCGGGAGTGACAAAGGATGATTTTGTTCTTGAGATCGGTCCGGGTATCGGTACGATGACACAGTATCTGTGTGAAAATGCCAGGGAAGTGACTGCGGTAGAGATCGATACCAATCTGATCCCGATCTTAGAGGATACATTAAGCGCTTATGACAATGTGACTGTGATCAACCAGGATATTTTAAAACTGGATATCGCAAAACTTGCGATGGAAAGAAATGGTGGAAAGCCGATCAAGGTCGTTGCAAATCTTCCTTATTATATTACCACACCGATCATCATGGGACTTTTTGAGAGCCATGTTCCGATCGACAGCATTACGGTCATGGTGCAGAAGGAAGTTGCAGACCGCATGCAGGTAGGACCGGGAACGAAAGATTACGGTGCACTGTCGTTAGCGGTGCAGTTTTATGCAAAACCCCAGATCGTTGCCAATGTTCCGCCAAACTGCTTTATGCCGCGCCCGAATGTCGGCAGCGCAGTGATCCGGCTGACCAGACACGAGGAGGTGCCGGTACAGGTGGATGATGAAAAACTGATGTTTCACATTATCCGGGCATCGTTTAACCAGAGAAGAAAAACACTGGCGAACGGATTGTCGAATGCGCCGCAGGTACATCTTTCCAAGGAAGAGATACAGGAGTGTATCGCAGAACTTGGAGAACCGCTTACCATCCGGGGGGAGGCGCTCACGTTAGAGCAGTTTGCAGCTCTTTCCAATATTATTGGAAACAGACAGAAAAAATAAAGCAAAATTAAGGAGGAGATTATGGACGAAAATCAGAACATGAACAATGGACAACAGACTTACGGGGATCAGCAGTATAACAACGGACAGCAGACCTATGGCAATCCGCAGTACAGCCAGAATAACTGGACACCACAGGAGCAGCATGGTCCGGTTTCAGATATTTTCTGCTATCTGTTACTGATCGTAATGCCGCTGCGTGAGATCATCAGCATGGTTGCGACATCATCTGTATTTCAGGCAATGACTTATGACAGCATTATGGATGGCAGCTATATGAATGTGATGTACAATGGAAGTTATGTGATATTTTCTCTGCTTAATTATGCATTGCTTGCGGCATTCATTATTTTTGTTGTCATCGACATTGTAAAGATCAACAAGCAGAATTATAAAATACTTGGACTGATCCTGTTTGCAATCTTTTTAAAGCCTGGTTATTATGTATGGCGGGCACATCTTTTAAAACGCAAAATGGCGTTTCCAATCGTGTATACCGTACTTTATGCACTGCTGATCATGGCAGAGATCGGATTTGTAATGATGCAGGCATTTAGTCTGGTAATGAATGTGATGTAAAAAATCTGAATGAGAAGTCTCTCTGTTTCATATATTAAATGGACAGGGAGATTTTTTTATGGGAAAAAGACGAAGAAAACGTGCAGGTTTTTGGCTGAAAGGAATATGTCTGATATTACTGGTGCCGGTTTTTATCACAACACTGATGCAGCGAATGCGCCTGGAAAACCTCATTTATGGAAAGGAAGGGGCGCAGGAAGTACTGAACACAATAGACAGTGTAGAGGGTATGGAGAGGGAAGTCCGGGAGCATCAGGAAAATAAAAAAGATATCTTATCAGGACAGGCAGAGACACAAAGTGGAGACAGTAAGGATGAGGATGAAGAAACTGAGATGAAGGTCTTGCAGATCGTGGCGCAGGAGATCGGGATTGATAAATCAGCGGAAACGATCAAAGCACAATGTGTGATCGCCAGAACGAATCTGTATGATGCCATGCAGGCGGGGACGAAGGAACCGGAGAGCATGCCGCCGGATCAGCAGCAGGAGCTTTGGGGAGAAAATTTTGATAAAAATTATCAGAAACTGAAATCCTGTGTGGAAGCGACGGCGGGGGAGACACTCTTATATAACAGAACTTACATATATGCGGCATATCATGCGATCAGCAGTGGGCGGACACGCAGCATGTCAGAGTTATATGAAGATGCAGACATGCCATATCTTGTTACGGCAGAATGTCATGCGGACACCACGGCGGAAGGTTATCTTTCCGTGTTTTATTATGAAAAAGAGGAGTTCCTGGAAAAATGCCGTGCGGCATATCCTGATGCAGGGCTGACGGAACTGACACAGATTGAGATCGTAAGCCGCGATGCGGCAGAGTATGTGACAAAAATCAAAGTTGCGGGGGAAACATACGATGGAGAGCAGTTCCGCCATGCATTAGAGCTTCCATCTGCCTGCTTTACGATCACGGAAATAGACGATCATGTGCGTATCGTGGCAAGGGGCATGGGACATGGTTTTGGATTAAGCCAGAATACAGCAGAGAAACTTGCAAAAGAGGGATATGGTTATCGGGAGATTCTTGCTTATTTTTATAAGGGAGCAGTGATCGGGCAGGCCGGTAATTTATAGGAAAGAAATAAAAAAATAATCGTATAAACCATCCGGGATGTGGAAACACTATGGTTAAAAATAAATAATGGATGGTGAGAAATAATGAAAAAGAAAGGTTTTTTGGGGTACAGACAATATGTGATTGCGGGGCTGCTGATCGCTTTAGCGGCAGTTGGAACGACTGCGTTATACAGCAGCCGACAGGAAAAGGAACGGGAGCAGATGGAAGCCGAACTTGCAGAAGAAATGCAGAAACAGGCAGATGATATTGCAGCAGAGGAGAGTTCGGAGCAGTCTGCCGAGGCATCTGCACTGGTTCCTCCAAAACAGTCTTTAAATGAAATGGAGAATGAACTGGATGATCCTGCCGTAACGGCGGAACTTGCAGAAGAAAATAATGCAGCGGAAACGGAAGAAACAGAAGCAGCACAGAGCATTCAGACGACAGGCAAAGCACAGACACTTCATTTTTCGGAGGAGCTGCTCTGGCCGATGGAGGGAAACGTGATCATCAATTACAGCATGGATTCCACGGTTTATTTCCCGACGCTTGACCAGTATAAATATAATCCGGCAGTGATCATTGCAGGTGAGGTCAATGATAAAGTCTATGCAGTTGCCAAAGGCCAGATTAAGAGTATTGAAAATGATGAGGTGACAGGCTGTACAGTTACGGTCGATCTGGGTGATGGCTATGAGGCAGTTTACGGACAGTTAAAGGAGCTGAATTTTGCAAAGGGAGATTATGTGGAGGCCGGACATGTATTAGGATATGTTGGAGAACCGACGAAATACTTCACGGTAGAGGGAAGCAATCTGTATTTTGAACTTGATAAAGATGGCACACCCGTGGATCCGGTAGCATATTTCGAATAAAAGAAAAAGCATTCTTCCTTGAATAAGACACAGTTCTATTTTATAATAAAATGGCATTCTTTTTAGAGAGAAAACGTGAAAAGAAATGTCTGTTGTGGAATGAGAGGAGGCAGTGCACATGGAATACGACGGATATGATGAAATTGTCCGCGCATGGATACAGGGAGTGTACGACAGCCGGGGAAACGATGCAAAACGGACATTGAAGTTTTGTTATGATATTGAACAGTATGCAATGAAAAAAAATGATCCAAAGCTGCTTGGATTTGCATACTATTACAGTGCAGAGACTTATTATCTGTTAAATGAAAGTGAAAAGTTTTTTTTCTGCATCAGCAAAGGCGTATCTTATCTGAATGAATCAAATCAGTGGGAACTTGTGGCGCGTGCATATAATCTGATGGCAATTACGGCGATCAATCGGGGAAATGAGCCGATCGCACTTGACTATTATCTGACTGGATTGAATTTCTGTACGAAATATCAGTTAAAACAGGAAGAAACCATGATAGATATAAATCTTGGAAATTTATATTTATCCTGTGGACAATATTTAGAGGCACAGAGATATTTTGAAAATTGTGGACAGCATGTAAAGGATTTTGTGAAAGATGATAAAAATTACCGCCTGATCACCTGTGTTTATATAGGAATGGGAACCGATTTTTTGTATCGCGATATGCCGGAGCGTGCAGCACATTATGCAGAGCTTGTCTCGGATGAGTGCGCGGGCCGTATTGATGGCATTGAACTGCTCAGTTTTCGCTGTTTTAAGGCACAGGTATGCCATGCAACCGGAAAGACGGCGGCGCGTGATGAATGCATCCGGTTGATCTGTGAGGAGATCAATGCAGATATTCCGATCATGGATATTTTTAGTGATCTTTATGAATTCAGCCAGCTTTTGCTTGAAATCGGAAATGATGATGCTTTTTTGCGGGTAATGGAAATTTTAGAGCCATTGACATGGCAGTCAAAGATCGTCAATCTTCAGAGGCAGATTATTTCCCTGAAAATTAAGTTTTACCGTATGCATAAGGATAATGATGCATATTTAGAGGCTGCGGGGCAGTACTACGAGTTGTCCGAGATCATGGAAAAAGAAAAACAGGCGATGATCGCAAATATGCTTGATGTGCGGGAATCTTTAGAGCGGGCGAACAAAAAAAGACGCGAGATGGAAGAAGCAAATATCCGGCTTTTGGAAAAGTCAGAGACGGATGCACTGACGCGCCTGGCAAACCGGTTCCGCCTTAATGATTATCTGGATCAGGTATTTGAGAAGGCATTATCAGAGCAGACGCCGCTTGCCATGGAGATCCTGGATATCGATTATTTTAAGCAGTATAATGATAACTACGGACATCAGGCAGGGGATGAGTGCATTAAGCGGATCGCAAAGCAGCTTGAGCTGATGCAGAATGATATGATATTCTGTGCGAGATATGGAGGGGATGAGTTTATCATTCTCTATCAGAATATGACGGAGGAAGCGGTCAGACATGCGGCGGAGGGATTGCGGCAGCGGATCATTGATCTTGGAATCCAACATGCATATTCTAAGGCAATGCCTATCGTGACAATCTCACAGGGAATCTGTTATGATATTCCGAAAGATGATACAAAGAGCTGGGATTTTCTGCATGCGGCAGATGCGATGCTTTATCAGGTTAAGAAAAAATCCAGAAATGATCTTGCACTGGGACACTTAGCAGATGTGAGTGACAAATAAAACAGGAAACATTTTATGAATGCGGCATAGAATATAACAGATAGAAACAAAAATCCGCAATCGAGTTTTTCACACGGAAAACCGGAAGTAAAAAGTGATGCAGTAGAATGGATAATATACATGATTGTCGATTGCTTTTAAATAAGAAGTAACACCCAGACCAAAAATCGGCGACGATTTTGTCGAAAGATGAGGTTTGGGGTACATAATTCCCGAAAATCCGCAGTTGATGCGAACTGTTGCGCGGGGGAATTTCTTGACAAAAGTACGGGCACCGTGTTATCATTCAGACTGTTGCGCTTATGGGGGCTGTTGATCAGCCCCTTGTTTTACGCGCGCCAATGGCGCACGTTTCTATAGAAAGGAAATATATGGAAACAGTTAGATTCGATCAGTTAGATTTATATCCGCAGGTATTGCGTGCGATAGCAGAAATGGGATTTGAAGAGGCAACACCGATCCAGAGTCAGGCAATTCCGGTTGTGATGTCCGGTGTGGATGTCATTGGACAGGCACAGACAGGAACCGGAAAGACGGCATCATTTGGAATCCCGGTACTGCATAAAGTAGATCCGAATAATAAAAAAACACAGGTTATCATCTTATCACCGACAAGAGAGCTTGCCATCCAGGTGGCGGATGAGATCCGTAAACTTGCAAAATATATGCACGGTGTAAAGATCCTTCCGGTGTACGGCGGACAGGAGATCAGCCGTCAGATCAAGGCATTGAAGGGTGGGGCACAGATTATTATCGGTACACCGGGACGTGTTATGGATCATCTGCGCAGAAAGACGATCCGCTGTGAGGCAGTGAACACGATCGTACTTGATGAGGCAGACGAGATGTTAAACATGGGATTCCGTGAGGATATTGAGACGATCTTAGAGTATATCCCGGAGGAAGGACGTCAGACGGTGTTATTTTCTGCGACCATGCCAAAGCCGATCTTAGATATCACCAAGAAATACCAGCACGATGCCGTGACGATCAAAGTGGTAAAAAAAGAGCTGACCGTTCCGAATATTGAGCAGTATTACTATGATGTAAAGAGAAAAGACAAGATAGAAGTTTTGACCAGACTCCTTGATTATTATAATCCAAAACTCTCTCTGGTGTTCTGTAACACAAAACGCATGGTGGACGAACTGACCGAGGAACTGCAGGGACGCGGTTATTTTGCAGAGGGACTGCACGGAGATATGAAGCAGACACAGCGTGACCGTGTGATGCGCGGTTTCCGTACCGGAAAAACAGAGATCCTGATCGCAACCGATGTTGCAGCGAGAGGTATCGATGTGGATGATGTGGAAGCGGTATTCAATTATGATATTCCACAGGATGACGAATATTATGTTCATCGTATCGGAAGAACCGGACGTGCCGGAAGAACCGGACGTGCGTTTACTTTCGTCAAAGGCAAAGAAGTATATAAATTAAAAGATATCATGCGTTACTGCAAGACCAAGATCGTTGCAATGCCGATCCCGTCCACGGATGATGTGGCACAGATCAAGGCTGAGAAGGTCATGGAAGAAATCGGAAGAATTATCGACGAGGAAAATTTAAAAGATACGATCGATATCATCGAAAAGCAGATCAATGAATCCGATTATACCGCAATGGATATTGCTGCAGCATTCTTAAAACAGGCGTTGGGACAGATCAATCTTGACAATGACAGAGAGGACTCTTTTGATTTTGACAATACCGGAGCTGAAGAGGGCATGGTGCGTCTGTTTATCAACATCGGTAAAAAAGACCGCGTGAAACCGGGCGATATCTTAGGTGCGGTTGCAGGCGAATCCGGCATGCCGGGTAAACTTGTCGGAGCCATTGATATGTATGATAAATACACATTCGTGGAAGTGCCGAGAGAATACGGAAAAGAAGTTTTAGAAGCCATGAAAAATGCAAAGATCAAAGGCCGCTCCGTCAATATGGAACCGGCAAACCAGAAATAAAAGAGCAGTAAAAAATCCCGTGTGAGTATGATTTTTAAAATCAGTCTCATACGGGATTTTTTTGTAATGTTACTGTCCGATCTTGCTCACGATACTCCGGTTGATCTTCATTAAGAAAAATGCAGTTGCACCCACAGATACCAGTTCAGCGATCGGGAATGCCCACCATACCAGATTGACATTGCCGGACTGTGCTAACAGGTATGCTGCCGGAAGCAGGATCACCAACTGCCTTGCAATGGAAATGCACATACTGTAGACTGCTTTTCCAAGTGCCTGGAAAATACTACTGCAGGAGATTCCAAAGCCGGCAAGCAGGAAACTTAAACTGATGATACGCAGCGCAGGGACACCGATGGAAAGCATTGTGTCGGAAGCCTGAAACATGGAGAGAAGCTGCTTTGGAAAGAGCTGGAATAAAAGCAGGCCGACTGCCATGATGCTGACTGCGTAGGCAACACAGTGTTTTAAAGTTTTTGTGACACGCTCTTTATTTCCGGCACCGTAGTTGTATGCCATAACCGGGATGACACCGTTGTTTAAACCAAAAGCCGGCATAAATACGAAGCTCTGCAGTTTAAAATAAACGCCAAACACCGCGGTTGCCGTGGAGGAAAACGCGATCAGGATACGGTTCATACCGTAGTTCATCACGGAACCGATCGCCTGCATTACAATAGAGGGAACACCGATCACATAAATCTGTCCGATAATATTTTTGTCCGGGCGGAAATGGTGCAGGTCAATCTGTACTTCCTTATTTTTTGTGTGGTTTAAAACAACTGCCAGAATACCGGCAATCATCTGTCCGATGACGGTTGCAGCAGCAGCACCGGAAATGCCCATTTTCGGGAGACCAAACAGACCAAAGATGAGAACTGGATCGAGAGCGATATTGATGATCGCACCGACACCCTGTGTATACATGGTATAAATGGTTTTTCCGGTTGCCTGCAGCATACGCTCAAACATAAGCTGCGTAAAAATACCGAAAGAAAGACAGCAGCAGATCGTCAGATACTGTTTTCCATAAACGATGATCTCTTCAATATCTGTCTGGCTGCGGAAAAACGGTTCTGCAAAAAACAGACCGATGATCAGAAAGAGCAGATAGCTGACAAGAATTAAAAATACAGCATTTTCTGCGACCTTATTTACTTTTTCGGTATCCTTTTCTCCCAGGGAGCGCGCTAAAAGCGCATTTACGCCGACGGCAGTTCCGACACCGACAGCAATCATAAGGTTCTGGATCGGGAAAGCCATAGACACTGCGGTCAGGGCATTTTCGCTGATCATGGCAACAAAAATACTGTCGACAATATTATAGAGCGCCTGAACGAGCATGGAGATCATGATCGGCAGGGACATTGAGATAATGAGTTTGTCAATCGGCATGACGCCCATTTTATTTTCTTCCATAAATCCTCCTTTGTTTAACCTTTGTGTAAAAAATTCCATAATTTACTCCCGGAAAATAAAAACTTCCGGGAGCGCTACCTTTCTATATTAGCATTCCTTTTATCTGAATACAAGGTACAACTTCATCAAATCTTAATGTTTTGACTGATTGGAAATTCATAATTATTCCGTTACAATAAAAGCATGATCATAAAGAGACAGGTTTATGTAAAAATCTATCGAAAACCTGTGGAAAAGGGGAAAACATGTACAGTATACTGGTGTGCGATGATGAGAAAGACATTGTTTCAGCATTAAAAATCTATCTGATGGCGGACGGTTATCAGGTATTTGAAGCATATAACGGAAAAGAGGCACTTGAGGTGTTAAAGGAACAGGACATCCATCTGGTACTGATGGATATCATGATGCCGGAGATGGATGGGATTGCAGCGATGGTGAAAATTCGTGAGA
>OLPI01000139.1_pt1 | contig 65373 bp, 42 predicted proteins | sample 1672361 | NCBI WGS metagenome assembly OLPI01 (sample SAMEA3136675, study PRJEB25190) | human gut metagenome
GACTGGAATACTGTAAGCGGCACATCACCTGTTCCCGGAGGCATATCTACAAAGAGATAGTCGATCTTGTCCCAGACAACATCTGTCCAGAACTGTTTTACCATGTTTGCAAGAACCGGTCCTCTCCAGATAACCGGAGTATCTTCCGTTGGAAGAAGAAGGTTTATGGACATAACCTTGATTCCGTTTGCTGTCTCCATCGGATAGATGCCGTTGTCATCTGCCTGGGCAGCGCCTGTGAGGCCGTACATCTTTGGAATGGAAGGTCCGGTGATGTCAGCATCCAGAATACCAACTTTGTATCCTTTGGCTGCCATTGCATTTGCAAGGGAACCTGTAACGAAGGATTTTCCTACGCCGCCCTTTCCGCTGACAACTCCGATCACATGTTTTACGTCAGAAAAAACGTTTGGTTCTGCCATGAGGCTCTGGGGCTGTTTCTGTCCGCAGCCTTCACAGCTTGATTTGTTGCAGGATGTATTGCTACACTCTTTTGCCATAATAAATTCCTCTCATTCTTTGTATTTACACAGACAAAACTGGCTCTCTGTCCGTGTATTTTTCTCATTCACGATCTCTCATGAACTCCTTACCTTACTTCATAAATCTGTCGATCGCTTTTTCCAGTTCCTTGATAGCATCCCTGTCTCCATGCTCCACTGCATCCACGATGCAGTGTTCTATATGATCCTGCAGTATGATCTTGCCTGTATTATTGATCGCAGATTTTACGGCTGACAGCTGGATCAGCACTTCGCTGCAGTCACGTCCTTCCTCCACCATACGCTTAATGGATTCCATATGCCCGATGGCCCTGGAAAGTCTGTTGAGTACGGCCTTGGTCTGTGCGTGGCTGTGATGATGAGGATGTGTGCCATCGTGAGTATGCACATGTTCCTGTTCCCCATGGGTATGTTCAAGAACGGTTCCATCCTCGAGAACGTGCACATGTGTTTCTTTCATGTGTATTTCCTCCTTCAGATCTCCGTGAAAGAACAGCGCTGCCGGATCATAGATGTCTGAATGTCAAAAATGATGGTTCCGTCTTCCAATACTGTCTTCTCGTAGGAGACATCCTTCCCCTGAAATTTCTGTTTCACATACGCTTCCGGATCTATGATCTCCACTTCTTCCACAAATACATCACGCATCTGATTTCTCGGGCATTTGTTAAAAATTTCCCAGATTACTTCGTACTCTTTCATCCGTGTCTGTTCCTTTCTTTGTCATCTTATCTATTATAATAATTTTATGTTTTTTTGTCAAAAATAATTGCACTCACGCAAATATTGTCGTATGATACATATTAAAAATATTACTGCTCTGTCCGTGAGCAGTAAACAAACATACATTAATGTGATAAATCAAAGGAGATAAATTTCATGCAGCTTTTAAAAGACAGAATTCTGACAGACGGCGTAGTAAAAGAAGGAAATATTTTAAAAGTGGACAGCTTCCTGAATCATCAGATGGATATTGACCTGATCAATGCGATCGGTAAAGAATTCAAGAAACGTTTTGACCACTGTCCAATCAACAAGATCCTTACCATCGAGGCTTCCGGTATCGGTATTGCCTGCATTGCGGCACAGTATTTCCACGTACCGGTTGTATTTGCAAAGAAGACTCAGAGCATTAATCTTGACGGTGATGTGTATTCCACAAAGATTCAGTCTTTTACACACCGCAGAATTTATGATGTGATTGTTTCCAAGAAGTTCCTTTCCCCAGAAGATCATGTGCTGATCATTGATGATTTTTTGGCAAACGGATGTGCATTAGAGGGACTGATTGATATTGTAAAAAGCTCTGGTGCTACAATAGAGGGTGTTGGCATTGCAATTGAGAAGGGCTTCCAGAAGGGCGGCGATTTAATCCGCGGCAAAGGTATTCGCGTGGAGTCTCTGGCAATCGTTGATGGAATGAATGCAGAGACTGGAGAAGTTTTCTTCAGAGAGCAGTAATAAGAGAATAACAAATGAAACCCAGGGGATTCCTCTGGGTTTTACATTTGAAGCTACAACGCAAAGTGGTTTAAGAAAAATATATAAGAACAGCAGACAGAGGAAAAAAGATTATGAAACTTGTAATTCAAAGAGTAAATCATGCAAGTGTGATAGTAGAGGGTAAAGTAACAGGAGAAATTAAAAAAGGTTATCTTGTTCTTCTTGGCGTTGGACAAGGCGACGATGAGTCAATGGTGGAACGCTATGTAAAAAAGCTTCATAAGCTGCGCATTTTTTCGGATGAAGAAGGAAAAATAAATCGTTCAATCGAGGATGTAGGCGGCGAGGTGCTTGTAGTATCACAGTTTACGCTGTATGCCGACTGCAAAAAAGGTAATCGCCCAAGCTTTACGCAGGCAGGTTCCCCAGCAGAGGCAGAGCGCTTATACGAATATTTTTTAGAGGAATGCCGAAAAGAATTTGGCAAAGTCGAGCATGGTATTTTTGGAGCAGAGATGAAAGTATCACTCGAAAATGATGGACCGTTCACGGTAATCTGGGATAGCAGAGAATGGTAAATCTGTGAAAATTGAATGAAATTTTACTCAATTGGTTTTCAAACGCATAAATTTGTGATAGAATGGATTTATGTCATTCAAAGAAAGGGAGTCCTGGACACTGAATCAGGACAGGTGAAGGTAATGAGAAGAAGATTTTTAGCAGCAGCACTCGGTATTAGCATGGCAGTAGCTATGACTCCTGCAGCAGCATTTGCAGAGGAGACAAGCACAGAAGAGGCAACTGAGGTTGTATCAGAGGTTGCATCAGAAGATGAGACTGGTGCTGAGGAAGAATCAAGCGAAGCCGAGACAGAGGCATTTGATTATAGCGAAGGCTATGATGAAAAGGGATTTTTTGAAGGTGTGAAGGCACTTGATTATGTAACGCTGCTTGATTATTCCCATATGGAGCTGTCAGATGAAATCATTCCATCTGATGAGGCTGTGCAGAGCCAGATTGATAAGACATTAAGCTCTTATACAAAGACAAACCAGATCACTGATGAAAATCGTCTGATCGAGGATGGTGATACTGTAAATATTGATTATGTAGGTTCTGTTGATGGTGTTGAGTTTGAGGGCGGAAGCACTGACGGAAAAGGTGCAACTGTTACCATTGGCGTAACAAGCTTTATCGATGGATTTTTAGATCAGCTGATCGGTCATGCACCGGGCGAGAACTTTGATATCAATGTTACATTCCCAGATCCATACACTAATAACACAGATTTAAGCGGCAAGGATGCTGTTTTCAATATCACAATCAACTATATCGAAGAGAAGATAACACCAGAGTTTGATGATGATTTTATCGCTGAGAATCTGCCGGATTATGAGAGCGCAGAGGCATATCGTCAGAGCGTCTATGACAATCTGTACAAGCAGAACATGTATAACGCACTGTTCCAGTATGTAGTAGAAAATTCCGAGATCAAAGATGTACCGGAAGAGGTTGTTGATACAGTTTACAATGAGCGCTATCAGTATTATACCTCTATCGCATCTATGTACGGTGTAGGAATAGATGCTTTCTTATCTGCAAATGGACTTGATGAGGATTCCTTCAGGGATATGTGCAAGACATATGCAGGAAACTATCTTGTACTGCAGGCCGTTATGGAAACTGAAGGTTGGGAGATGACAGCAGATATTGCAAAGGAATCTTTAAACTTTACTGATGAGGATTACGAGAAGGCAGTTGGTGTTTATGGTGAGCCATATGTAATGTTTGCAGCAAGCACTGATTATGTGTTAGGAAAGCTTTCAGAGAACGTAACCTTAGTCGAGATGGAAGAGGAGTCTTCAGAAGAAGTTTCTGAGGAGGCATCTTCAGAGGTGTCTTCCGAGGAGGTGTCTTCCGAGGAAGTTTCCACAGAGGAAGCATCTTCTGAGGCAGAGTAAAACATTCTTGTATATAGGATAATAACAAAGATCATTGTCTGATTGATTACAAACAGGCAAAAAGCCTCGTTGGAGCGGTAAATGCTTCTTCGGGGCTTTAAAAAATGTTAAAAAGAAAAAGCGACAGTTTGGGGAAGAAAAAAAGGAGAAAAATTATGGAAGAGAAAACAAAACCACAGGCAAGAACGCGGGATTTGGGAAAGGGAAGCATACCAAAACTTCTTGCACAGCTTGCGATTCCGGTTGTTGTCGCACAGATTGTCAATTTGCTTTACAACATTGTAGACAGAATTTATATCGGACATATTCCGGGAATAGGTGCGGCAGCGCTTACTGGTGTTGGCTTGTTTGCACCAATTTTAATGTTGATAAACGCGTTTGCTATGCTGTCTGGTTCAGGCGGAGCACCAAGAGCAGCAATATTCATGGGAAAGAAGGACAATGAAACGGCAGAGAAGATCATGGCAAACTGCTTTTCATTGATTTTAATTTTTGCAATTGGACTTACCATTTTATTTTCTATTTTTGCACCAAAGCTTCTTATTTTATTTGGAGCTAGTGATGCGACGCTGCCGTATGCAGTTGAGTACGCGCGAATTTATATTTTTGGAAGTATTTTTGTGTTGATTGTTCTTGGAATGAATCTTTTTATCACAACACAGGGCTTTTCTAAAATCAGCATGATGACTACTTTGATTGGTGCAGTCATTAACGTTATACTTGACCCGATTTTTATTTTTGTGTTTGATATGGGTGTGCGTGGTGCAGCAATAGCAACTGTTTTAAGCCAGGCAGTTGGTGCCATCTGGGTGCTTCGTTTTTTGACAGGAGAGAAGACAATCCTGAAATTAAAGCTGTCTAACATGAAACTAAACCCGAAGGTGTTTGGACCGTGTCTTGCACTTGGTATTTCAAGCTTTGTAATGATTTCCACAGAGAGCCTTTTGTCGATCAGTTTTACATCAAGTCTTGCCCGTTATGGCGGTGATGTGGCAGTTGGTGCGATGACCATTATCACAAGTGTGAATCAGCTTATCACTATGCCTCTTCAGGGTATCTGTCAGGGTGGTCAGCCAATCATAAGCTATAACTTCGGAGCCGGAAACAAGGATCGCGTAAAGAAGGCTTTCTTTACTCAGTTTTTTGTGTGCGCTGCATTTACCATTGCCGGATGGCTAGTCATGATGATTGTACCACAGCTGTTTGCAGGTTTATTTACATCAGATACGAACCTAGTAGATTACACTTCATGGGCACTTCACATTTATATGGCGGGTATATTCTCGATTGGTTTTCAAGTGAGTTGTCAGCAAAGCTTTATGGCACTTGGCCAGGCGAAGGTAAGTCTGCTTTTGGCATGCTTAAGAAAAATTGTGCTGTTGATTCCGCTTATATTTATTTTGCCGTGCTTCTTGGCAGACAAGGTATTTGCTGTCTTTTTAGCAGAGCCAATCAGCGATATTTTGGCAGCAACTGTAACGACAATTACATTCTTAACACGTTTTGATAAGATTCTTGAAGTAGGTGTGCAGGTAAAAAAAGGTGATTGATAAAATTTCGCTCCTGTGTTAACATAAAGAAACAACAGGGAAAACAAAAGCGGGAGGAAATCGTAATGGTTACTTTAAAGGAAATTGCGCAGCACTGCGGTGTTTCAGTTACAACGGTGTCAAATATTGTAAATAATAGTCCCAAAAAGGTCAGGGATGAGACACGTAAAAAAGTAATGGAAGCGATCGAGGAACTTGGGTATCATCCAAATTACTTCGCGCAGGGGCTGCGTAGACAGCGCACTAAGACAATTGGTGTTATCACTGAGGATCTCGCGCAGTTTACGACGCCGGAGATTGTCGAAGGCATTATGAAATATTGTGAGGAAAAAAAGTATCGTGTCCTTCTGCAGAATCTTAGGCTGTATTCAAGATGGCAAGATAAATGGTACAATGATGAAACGTTAATCCATAGTGTATTAGATCCAGCTATGAAGGAGCTTGTAAGCATTAAGGCAGATGGACTGATATATATAGCAGGTCATGAGCGAGAGATACATCTGTTTGAAGAAAAAACAGACATGCCGCTTGTATTAGCTTATTGCTGCTCAGATGAAAGTATGACTTCTGTTGAGATCGACGATGAGGAAGGCGGCTATCAGATGGTGAGCTACATTTTAGCACAAGGATACAGAAAGCTTGGAGTGATAAGCGGACGTGCTGACAATATTCATGCAAAACGCCGTTTGCTTGGCTGTCAGCGAGCACTGTTTGAAGCAGGTATTCCGTATAATCCGTCATGGGTTTTTGATGCAAATTGGGAGCCTGAAAAGGCATATACGATGACAGCTAAGTTAGTGAATGCTGGGGTAGATGTGATTTTTTGTATGTCAGACTGGATGGCAGGCGGTGTGTATAACTGTATTCATGATATGGGACTTGAAGTGGGAAAGGATATTGCTGTTACTGGGTTTGATAATGAGAAGGTTGCAAATTGGTACATTCCCAAGATGACAAGCAGCCGCCTTCCTCTTCTTGAGGTTGGAACAGAATCGGCAAGATTGTTGTTTGAAAAGATAGAAAAGCAGGACAGTGATGATAATGGAGCTGATAGTGATACGGTAAAGCACATTAAAATTCCATGTGAGATAAAAATACGCGAGTCAGTTCCAAAGCGAAATGAGTAAGAATAAAAACGGTAAACAAATTAGAGGAGCAGTCGGTAAGGCTGCTTCTTTTTTTTGCATGATTTTGTAAATTGGGATCGGAATAGTTAGTATTTTGCAAAATGTAAAAGAGTAACGTTAAACAAACAGTAGAATGGTAAAGCAACACAAAAAAACAGGCTGAATACATAAAAAATATAAAAATAAATATGCAAAATAGACAAATATAAAAATAAAATCAAATTAGGTATTGACAAAATGCCTGCAAAGTGACATAATGAGATTAACAAAAGAAAAACGTTACACCAAATAAAAAAGAAAGGTAGTGGAGCAGTTGGAAAAGAAAAAGATGACGAAAAAAAAATGGAAGTCCATACGGTTGTTTTTGTATGTAGCACCTTTCATTGCATTGGTAATTATATTTAGTTACTATCCGTTATACGGATGGATTTACGCATTTTATGATTATCGTCCGCCAAAGCCATTTTCTGAGGCGCAGTTTGTTGGCTTAAAATGGTTTAAGTCACTGGTTGAGAACGATGTTAAGATCAAGCAGATTGTTCAGGTATTAAAAAATACATTTGCGATGAGTGCGTTAACACTTGGTACATCATGGCTTCCAATGCTGTTTGCTGTATTTTTAAATGAGATTCGATGCGTGAAGTTTCGTAAGTTTGTCCAGACTGTTACAACGCTTCCAAACTTCGTCAGCTGGGTTCTTGTATATTCAGTTGCATTCAGCTTGTTTAACAGTACAGGTATGGCAAATACATTGTTAATGAAGCTTGGATTTACAACAGAGCCAATTTTGTTTTTACAGTCCACAAAGCATGTTTGGTTTACTCAGTGGCTGTGGCTGACTTGGAAGAATCTTGGCTGGGCGGCAATTATGTACATAGCAGCAATTTCTGGTATTGATGATGAGCTGTTTCAGGCAGCAAAGGTTGACGGTGCAAACCGTATGCAACTGATTCGTCATATTACAATTCCAAGTTTGATTCCGACTTATTTTGTTTTGCTGATGATTAACATTGCAAACTTCTTAAACAATGGAATGGAGCAGTATTACGTATTTCAGAACGCATTTAACAAACAGTACATTCAGGTACTTGATCTTTACGTATATAATACCGCAATGGGAAGCGGAAGCTATTCCGTATCTGTTGCAATTAGTATGTTAAAGAGTGTAGTCAGTGTAATTCTTCTTGTAGGTGCAAATACTTTCTCGAAGAAGGTACGCGGCGAGAGCTTTATCTAACTTGGATCGGAGGGCAGCTTAGATGAAAAAGGAACAAGTTCATCAACATAAGACAAAGATGAAGGAAAGCTTCGGCGACCGTATGGTCGGTGTTATCTGTTACATCATATTCAGCCTGTGCGCGCTAGTCTGTGTATATCCGTTTTACTACATCTTTATCAATACAATCAGTGCAAATGATTTAAGCGCCAGAGGCGTGATTCTTTTCTGGCCGAGAGGAATTCATTTTCAGAATTATGTGAGCGCACTAAAGATTGACGGTTTATTTCAGGCAGCAAAAATTTCTCTTGGAAGAACAGTAATCGGAACATTTTGTACTGTAGGTGCATCAGCATTCTTAGGTTATATGTTTACTCAGGAAGATATGTGGCACAAAAAGTTCTGGTACAGACTTTTAGTTGCAACGATGTACTTTAATGCAGGAATTATCCCATGGTTTTTGACAATGAAAAATATGCATCTTACAAATAACTTCCTTGGTTATATTTTGCCGGCAATTGTTTCTCCATTTAACATTATCCTGACAAAGACGTTTGTGGAGTCTGTTCCAAAGGAACTTCAGGAGGCAGCAGAGATTGATGGTGCAGGAACTATAAAAGTATTTTTGAAGATTATGATTCCTGTTATTAAGCCGATTATGGCAACAGTTGCTATTTTCTCAGCAGTTAATCAGTGGAATGCATTTCAGGATACACTTCTTTTAATGACAGATACGAAGCTGTATCCGCTGCAGTTTATTTTGTATCAGTATTTGAATCAGGCAAGTTCCTTAAAGGCACTGGCAAACAGTTCTGCAAGCTCAGGCGCTATGGCAGCTGCTTCCGCAACAGCACAGACAGCGACGAGTGTGCGTATGACTGTTACGATTTTGGTTGTTGCACCAATCATGTTTGTATACCCGATTTTCCAGCGATATTTTGTAAAGGGTATTATGGTAGGAGCAGTTAAGGGCTAAAGGGTCAAAAGGAAAAATTAAAGTAATAGGAAATAAAGAAAGATTAAAGTAAAAATCAAAGAAAATCAAAAAGGAGGATTTTACTATGAAAAAGAAAAATGTAGCAAGCATGGCAATGGCAGCGATGATGGCAGCAGGCGCACTTCCAATGAATGCGTGGGCAGCACCAGAAGTGAATCATGATGAACCCCTGACAATCGAAGTTTACGATGTGGCAGCAAACTATCAGGGTATGCAGACTGGATGGTACGCAAAGGAAATCAAGGATCGTTTCAACATCGAGTTAAACATCGTTGCGCCGCAGGTATCTGGTGATGCAGCATCTCTTTACCAGACACGATGTGCATCTGGTGATCTGGGTGATATTATTATTCTGGATAATGCAGATATGCAGGATTGTGTTGATGTAGGTCTGATCGCAGATATCAGCGAGGATCTTCCAAATTATGAGAATCTCATGAAATATGAAGAGCAGATTAGTCTGTTTAATGATTCGATAAATGAAGTAATCGGAACGGAAGGCGTTTATGCAATTCCGGCAGAGATGAACTCCAATGGACCGACTGATTACAAGGAAGATACTGTAGCTGTAATGCCAAGACTTGAGTGGGATCATTATGTAGAAGTTGGCGCACCAGAGATGAAAAATCTTGACGATCTGTTAGATACCTTAAAGAAGATTCAGGATGCTTATCCGACAAATGAGGCTGGAGATAAGACATACGCACTGAGCTTATGGCCGGATTGGGATGGCACAAGTATTGAGAATGTAAATCAGCTTACAAAGTGGTATGGTCAGGAAGTAAATGGTTCTATTTTACTGGGAACAGATAATTCCATCACACCATTAACTGATAAAGACGGCGCTTACTATAAGATGTTAAAGTTCTTATATAAGGCAAATCAGATGGGACTGGTTGACCCAGATTCCGCTACACAGGACTGGAATGCAGCATGTGACAAGATGCGTCAGGGAAGAGTTCATCTGTTCTGGTACAACTGGCAGTATGGTTTCTGGAATTCACCAGCTAAGGGCGAGGCTCGTCAGAATTATCGTGGTATTCCGCTAGAAGATCTGAATATTTATCAGGCATCAGATACCTACTATGGCGATGGCCGTGCATGGGCAGTTGGTTCTAACGTGTCAGATGAAGATAAGGCGCGTATCCTTGAATTTATGGATTGGCTTTGCTCACCAGAAGGTCTGACTATACAGCATATTGGTCAGGAAGGCTTTATTTATACTGTAAATGATGATGGTACATATACACTGACAGATGCTGGTATGACAAGATTTGCAGATGATCCTCAGGTACCAGAAGAACTTGGCGGCGGTTCCTGGACTGATGGAAATAACCAGATAAATCAGTGGCTTGTTGCAAGTATTGAGATGAATCCAGAAACAGGAGAGACATTTGGAAGTGATTACTGGGCATCCTTCCTTGAAAAAAATAACACAGCAACAAACAAAGAGTGGAGTGAGAAGTTTGGTTCTGAAACTGAAGTTTCATATCTGGAGGAAAATGGAATGCTTAATATTGTTCCGAATGTAAACCTTGTACTTCCAATTGATACAACCGATATCGCGCTGATCAGAAGTCAGTGTGGCGATCAGGTCAAGGCAACATCCTGGCAGGCAATCTTTGCATCAGATGATGCTGAATTTGATCAGATGTGGGATGAAATGTGTGTTACACTTGAAGGTCTTGGATGGGACCAGCTTGTTGAGTTTGATACAGATAAGTATCAGGCAGTAGTAGATGCAAGAGAGGCAGCAGTAGCAGAGTAAATGAAAATGAGTTGTTCTGGGCTGCATATATAAAGTGATCTGAGGTCAAAGGGGAAAAAGAAAAAAGGAAAAGACAGACACAGCATGGATGATCTGGCGGGGAAAGGCAAAACTGCTATTCTCCGCCTTTTCTATAAGAAAAGGAGAAAAAAATATTATGAAGCTTTATATTAACGAAAAAAATAGAAAAGGTCATATTGAGCCGGAGATTTACGGGCATTTCAGTGAGCATTTAGGCCGCTGTATTTATGAGGGAATTTATGTGGGAGAGGATTCGCCAATCCCAAATAAAAATGGTATGAGAACAGATGTGGTTGAGGCTTTAAAGGAAATTAAGGTTCCTGTACTTCGCTGGCCGGGCGGCTGTTTTGCTGATGAGTATCACTGGATGGATGGTGTTGGTCCTAAGGAAAGCAGAAAGAAAATGATCAATACCCACTGGGGCGGTGTGACTGAGGATAATAGCTTTGGAACACATGAATATTTTGAACTGTGCGATCAGCTCGGATGCAAAACATATGTCAACGGAAATGTTGGAAGCGGCAGTGTGCGTGAGATGAGCGAGTGGGTTGAATATATGACATTAGATGGTGTGTCACCGATGGCAGATCTCAGAAAGAAAAATGGCAGAGAAAAGCCGTGGAGAGTGGACTATTTTGGTGTTGGAAATGAAAACTGGGGATGCGGCGGAAATATGACACCTGCTTACTATGCTGATCTTTATCGCCGTTATCAGACATATGTGAGAACATATGACAGCAATGCACCGATCTTTCGTATCTGCGGCGGTGCGAATGCTGATGATTATAAGTGGACAGAGGTGGTGCTTCGCGAATGTTTTGCAGAGCCGGCACCAAAAGAAGTACATGGCATGATGGATGGTCTGTCTGTTCATTATTACTGCGGCGCAGAAAAGGGACCACATAAGGGAAGTGCAACAGACTTTTCAGAAGATGAGTACTGGTACACAATGAATCGTGCGCTCGGCATGGATGAGTTGATTTACAGACATGGTGCAATTATGGATCAGTATGACCCAGATAAAAAAATCGGTATGATGGTGGATGAATGGGGCTGCTGGCATGATGTAGAGCCGGGAACAAATCCGGGATTTTTGTTCCAACAAAGCACAATGAGAGATGCACTTGTAGCAGGAGCTACATTTAATATTTTCAATCGCCATTGTGATCGTGTGAAGATGGGATGTATCGCACAGATTGTAAACGTGCTTCAGTCAGTTATTTTAACAGATGGACCAGAAATGATTCTTACACCGACCTACCATGTGTTCCATATGTATCGTTTCCATCAGGGAGCCGAGCTTCTTGAGAGTTGCCTGTCTGAGACAAAGAAGGTAGGAAATGATAAGTATCAGATGGATAACATTCAGCAGTCAGTATCACAGGATAAAGATGGCGTAATTACTATAACACTTGTCAATACATCACTTGAAGGTGAGGAGACTATCGAAGCTGTTTTGATGGAGGAGACACCTAAAAAGGCAGAGGGCTTTATTCTTCACGGCGGATTAAATGATTACAACGAGTTTGGAAAAGAACCGGTTTTATATGAGAAGCCGCTTGATGTGCAGCTGACACAGCGCGGTGTGAAGTTTGTGGTACCGGCATGCTCAGTAGTGACGGTGCGTGTATATTAAGTGAGGCAATGATATGCTAACAGCAAAGTCCAGGACAAGTAATTTTATCACAAAGGTGGTCAGGCAGAAAAACACATTACTCTTGATATCACAGGCAGCTAAGGTTCGATTGATACCAGTATCAAATTGTGTTGTAAGAATTATTTGCGTGAAGGAAGAAAACGGGGAAATAGAAGAATGGCTGGAGCAAAAAGATGGTTCTGTACAGTGGAATTTTACTGTGGATGAAAATATTGTCTGTATGCAGCTGACGGGTCTTTTAATAAAAATAGATCGGGCTTCGTCCTCGATTTCTTACTATAAGCCAGATGGTACATTGCTTTTGAAAGAACGCAAGAAAGATAGTCGAACGATGGAGGCGTTCCAGTCCTATCGTGTGGAGCAGGCAGGACAGACCACGCATATTCAGACAGCAGACGGTGTAAAAACATTTGTAAAGGATGCCGTTCGTGTGCCCGATAAGCAATTATATCATACTAGGATGCATTTTGAGTGGCAGCAGGGGGAGGCACTGTACGGACTTGGCCAGCATGAGGAGGGTGTTCTTAATCTTCGCGGTCATCAGGTGTATCTTCATCAGGCAAATCGAAAGATTGCGATTCCGCTTTTGGTGTCAAGTCTTGGATATGGCATTTTAATAAATACATCGAGTACAATGATTTTTAGCGATACAGAGTACGGTTCATATTTGTATACTGAAGCAGTACCCCAGCTTGATTTCTATTTTATCAATGGTGAAGGAATGGATGGTGTTGTACGTGAGTACAGAAGGCTTACGGGAAAGGCATCAATGCTTCCACGGTGGGCATTTGGCTATCTGCAGTCACAGGAGCGCTATGAGTCTCAGAAGGAAATTTGTCAGGTAGCCAAAGAATACCGAAGGCGTGGTATTGGTTTGGATGGTATTGTATTGGACTGGTGTTCCTGGGAGGACGGAATGTGGGGACAAAAGAGTTTTGACCACAGCCGTTTTCCAGATCCATCAAACATGATTCAGACACTTCATGATGAGGATGTTCACTTTATGATTTCAATTTGGCCGAATATGGATCCAAAGTGTGAAAATCACAAAGAAATGAAAGAAAAAAATTTGCTGCTTCCATTTTCAGATATTTATAATGCAAGGACTGAGCAGGCAAGAAAATGCTACTGGGAACAGGCAAAACGGGGATTATATCAGTATGGTGTAGATGCGTGGTGGTGTGATTCAAGTGAGCCATTTACACCTGAATGGAGTCATACAGAACGCGTGGAGCCAGCTTTACAGTATGAAGAATATAAGAGGACGGCAGGAGATTATCTTGGAGAGGAGCATACGAATGACTTTGCACTGTATCATGCAAGAGCTATCTATGAGGGACAAAGAAGTGAGGAAAAAGGCAGCGATAAGCGTGTCTTTAATCTTACGAGAAGTGCATGGACAGGTCAACAAAAATATGGTGCTGTTATGTGGTCAGGAGATACTGCTGCCAGTTGGGAGACTCTTCGGCGTCAGATTCCAGCGGGACTGAATTTTTGTGCTAGTGGATTTCCATACTGGACGGCAGATATCGGTGCGTTCTTTGTAAAAAGAGGAGATTACTGGTATTGGGATGGTGAGTATGATGATACCGTGGAGGATCCAGCATATCTTGAACTATATACGCGATGGTATCAATGGTGCTGTTTTCTTCCTATATTTAGAGGACATGGTACGGATTGTCGACGTGAACTGTGGAATTTTAAGGGAGCAGATGGTGTATTTTATCAGGCTATGCTTCGAGCAAATAAGCTTCGCTATGAACTTCTTCCTTATATATATTCGACAGCAGGAAAGGTATGGCTGTATGATGCATCTATGATTCGTATGTTGGCCTTTGATTTTCCAAAAGATGCTAAGGCACTTGAGATTACAGATCAATATTTATTTGGAGAGAGCCTGATGGTATGTCCGGTGACAGAAACCATGTATTATAAGAAGAGTGCGACAGGAGCAGAAAAGCAGGAAAATCCGAGTAAAGTTCGTAATGTATATTTGCCAGAAGGCTGCGGATGGTATGATTTTTGGACAAATACGTATTATGAGGGTGGTCAGTGGATCGAGGCAGAGGCACCGATTGAGCGTATACCATTGTTTGTAAAGGAAGGAAGTATTTTGCCAATGCAGCAGTCAGCGAATAGTACGGCAGAGACAGTAATGTCAGGTAATCTTACATTTGTTGTGTATGCCCAAAAAGACTGCAGCTATGAGCTATATACAGATGACGGTGATGGATATGCGTATGAGAATGGTGCATATACGCTAGAGACCTATATGTGGAATCAAAGCGAACAGATTCTTAGAGATAGCAAGGGCAGGGAAGTGGTTTTTGTTTATGGCAAAGCCTCAAAGTGATTGTGTGGAAAAATCATGATCGAGTGATATTTTGTGAAAGAAATAAAATTAAGAAAGGTTGGTATTACAGTATGAAAAAACAGGCATTTAATCCATATCTTCCGTCATGGGAATATATTCCAGATGGAGAACCTTATGTATTTAATGGACGTGTGTATGTTTACGGATCGCACGATTTTTACAATGGATATGTATTTTGTATGGGTGATTATGTATGCTGGTCTGCTCCAGTAGATGATTTGGGAAATTGGCGATATGAGGGCGTGATTTATAAAAAGACACAGGATCCGGAAAATCCAGATGGAACGATGTGTCTGTACGCACCTGATGTCACAGTTGGACCAGATGGAAGATATTATTTATTCTACGTGCTTGATAAGCTTCCGGTTGTATCAGTTGCAGTTTGTGATACACCAGCAGGAAAATATGAATTTTTAGGATATGTTCATTATCCAGATGGCACGCGTCTTGGTGAAAAAGAAACAGATGAGCCACAGTTTGATCCAGGTGTAATCACAGAGAAAGATCAGACTTATCTGTACACAGGTTTTTGCGGAATTGGGGATAAGTCGAGAAGCGGCGCGATGGTGACAATCCTTGATAAAGATATGCTGACTGTGAAGACAGCACCGAAAATTATTGTGCCGGGAAGTGAGTACAGCAAGGATACGCCATATGAGGGTCACGCATTTTTTGAGGCTCCGTCTATTAGAAAGAGAGGCGACACATATTACTTTATTTATTCGTCTGAGGTTATGCATGAGCTTTGCTATGCGACGAGCAAGGAGCCTACGGGCGGCTTTAAGTATGGCGGCGTGATTGTAAGTAACTGTGACCTTCATATTGATACATATAAGCCGGCAGATATGCCAACTGCATATGGTGCAAACAATCATGGAAGTATGGTCCAGATTGGAGACGATTGGTATATTTTCTATCACAGACATACAAACGGTACGTGGTACAGCAGACAGGGATGCGCAGAGCGCCTGACATTTGGTGAAGATGGCAGTATTTTCCAGGCAGAGATTACTTCATGTGGATTAAATGGCGGACCACTAGTTGGAGAGGGTTATTATCCGGCGTATTTGGCATGCAATTTATTTACAAATGAGCCTTCTATTTATGTAGATGAACGTTTTCCTAAGATCATGCAGGATGGAAGAGATGGTGATGAGGATCCGGCATATCTTGGTGCAATTGTGGATGGTACAACAGTTGGCTTCAAATATTTTGATATGAAGAACATTCATCAAATTTCGATTGATGTTCGTGGTTATATAAAGGGAAGCTTTGAAGTAAAAACTGCATGGGATGGCAAAGTGCTAGCACAGATTCCAGTAGAGTACACGAATGTATGGAAACATTATAGTACACCAGTTGACATGCCAGATGGTGTGCAGGCACTTTATTTTACATTTAAGGGAGAAGGAAAGGGTTCACTGAAGGGCTTTTATCTGGAGCACTAGTACTTTCTGTGAAAGAGCGTTATAATCATCATAGCGTTTTAGAGAGGAGAAGATCAATGATTCGACAAACAAAAACAGAAAATGGTCTGGTGCGCGGTATTGAGGCAGCCGATCCGCGTATCACAGCTTTTCGCGGTGTTCCGTTTGCTGCACCGCCTACAGGGAAGAATCGCTGGCGCGCACCTCAGCCGTGTGAGAATTGGGAAGGAATAAAGGATTGTGCACGCTTTGCACCGATTTCTGTGCAGGATACGCCAGGCATAGGTGATTCTCTATACAATAGAGAGTGGCATGTTGACCAGGATGTGCCTATGGATGAGGATTGTCTGTATCTAAATATCTGGACAGGAGCAAAAAGCGTGGATGATAGACGTCCAGTTCTTGTTTGGTATTTTGGAGGCGGCTATCAATGGGGCTATACAAGGGAGATGGAGTTTGACGGAGAGCGCCTTGCAAGACAGGGAGTTGTTGTTGTCACCGTCAATTATCGTGTGAATGTATTTGGCTTTTTGTCACATCCTCAGTTGACAAAAGAGCAGCCAGAAGCACCGTCCAATTTCGGAAGCCTTGATCAGAAGGCAGGTCTTGAGTGGGTTGTCAGAAATATTGCTAATTTCGGAGGTGATCCAAATAAGATTACAATTGCCGGGCAGTCGGCAGGCGGTGCAAGTGTAATGTCGCAGCTCGCATGTGAAGAAAATGAAGGAAAAATTTCCGGTGCGCTTGTGATGAGCGGTATGATTGGAAGTCCTTATGAAAAGACACGTTTTGGCACACCGACACCTTTAGCTACGGCAGAGCAGATCGGAAAAGACTTTTTTGAATTTCTTGGCGTAAAAACCTTAGAGGAAGCAAGAGCACTTGATGCATTTGAGATTCGTGATAAGTATTCTGATTTTGCTAAGGATCATCCGCGTATGTATACTGTGATTGACGGTGTATTCTGCAAGGAAGACCCATACAAAAAGATGCTTGAAGGAAGAAGCCTTTTAGTGCCTCTTATGGCAGGAAACACATCAGATGAGTTCTTAAATCATATTGAAGCTAAGGACGGCGAACAGCTTTTGAAAAAGGCAGAGGAACTTTTTAAAGATAAGGCAGATCAGTTTTTGTCATTTGAAGAAAATAAAAAGCAGACACCAGAGGGATTTTCGCCTATCAGTGGAATTGAGTACAGCGTAAAGCGAGCATTTTTATCAAGAAAAGCTACAGGCTGTAATCAAAACAGCTATTATTATCGTTTTGATGCTGATATTCCAGGATGGGACAATGCAGGCACATTCCACTCGTGTGATTTATGGTTCTTCTTTGAGACACTTGCCAAATGTTGGCGACCATTTGACGGTCATCACTATGATCTGGCGCGTCAGATCAGCAGCTATTTTGTCAACTTTATAAAAACTGGCAATCCAAATGGAAATGATTATAATGAAAATAAGCTTCCAGAGTGGAAGCCATACTGTGATTCAGATCGCTATGAAATGAATTTTACAAAAGATGGTGCAGCAGGTGGAAGTACAGAGACTGAAAGAATGCGTTTTTTGCTGGATAATGCAGAGTAATTAAAAAAACAGGCAGAGGAAATCGTAATAGATTTTCCTCTGCCTGTTGGCATTTTTGTGAAGTATATGATATATTTTTGTTAGCAGCAGGAAAGGAGAAGACAATGAATTGTTTTGATTTGTTCAACGATTTAAGCTCGATTTTAACTTTAGATTTAGCAACTGCAGCAGTTGAGGAAACAGAGCCTGAAAGTATGGAATTTCTGGCGAATGAGCTTGGCGATAAGGTGGAAAAGCTAAGCCAGATTTCATGGAAAGAAATGTTTGAGAGGTATGTGCCGGTTGTATGTGACTATTTGCTTCGCATTGCATTAGTATTAGTGATCTTTTTTGGCGGCAGAAAGCTGATTAAAAAGATAGTAAGCTTATGCGATCAGGCATTAAAACGTCATGGCATGGAGGTGACTGTGCGCCGCTTCTTTTGCAACGTGATCAATGCACTTGGTTATATTTGCATGTTGGGCATATTGTTGCAGACGGTAGGACTGACGGCAACATCGCTGACTGCACTTGTAGCATCTGCTGGTGTTGCAGTTGGTCTTGCGCTTCAGGGAAGCCTTTCTAACTTTGCAGGAGGCGTGTTGATTTTACTGATGAAGCCGTTTGTCATTGGTGACTACATTGTGCAGGGAAATACAGAAGGCACAGTAAAGGAAATCGGTCTGGTATATACAGAATTAATTACAGCAGATAATCGTCTTATTGTGATTCCAAATGGTACGCTGATAGACAGTAGTATTGTCAATGTAACAGCAACGGGAAAGAGGCGTCTTGAGTTATCTGTGGGAATCGGATATAAGTCCGATTTAAAAAAGGCAAAGGAAGTACTGATCCGTCTGGGAGAAAATGATCCTGCAAGAGATCCGGAAAATCCCGTCAATGTATTTGTGTCAGAGCTTGCCGAAAGCTCCGTAAATTTAGGACTTCATGTGTGGGTTTCATCATCAGAATATTGGAATGCAAAGTGGCGCCTAACAGAAAATATTAAGATGGCATTTGATGAGGAAGGAATTGAAATACCGTTTAAGCAGGTTGAGATTTCCGTAACGAAAATGTAATAAAGTGAAAAAAACTTGACAGCAGCCATATACCATGATAATATATACATAGATATACGAGGTATTAACTGCGAAGTTTATTCAAGAAGGAAAGGAGTATTATGAGCGTTAATAAAGAATTGGTAAAGGGAAGCACATCTATGTTAGTACTTGGTGTGCTTGAGGAGAAGGAAATGTATGGCTATCAGATCATTAAAGAATTGGAGCAGCGTTCTGAAACAGTTTTTTCCCTGAAAGAAGGAACACTTTATCCGATTCTTCATGTGCTGGAGCAGGATGGCTTTCTGGAAGCATATTGGGAGGATACGAGCTCAGCGAGAAAACGCCGCTTCTATAGGATTACAAAAAAGGGGAGAAAAGAGTTGGAAAGACAGAAAGAGGAATGGAAGGAATATGCAGGAGCAGTAGGAAAGGTGCTACAGCTGCAAAATGCGTAATATGCGAAAAGTGGCATAGCGCTTTGATGAATATTTCTGATCTAAAGTATATGAGGAAAGGAAAGGTGATTTTATGAGTGGTATGGGGATGAATGGTGCTAATCAGACAGATAATGGACATATAGAAAAGATGAATGCCTTTCTTGACCGGGTAACAGAGGAAATTGTTGGCTTGAGAGAAAAAAAGATGGTTCGTGAGGAGATGGAAGATCACATTGAGGACGAGGCATTTGAGCTCATGGACGAGGGAATGAATGAGAGCGCAGCTTATGTAGAGGCGGTGAGTCGCATGGGTGATGCAAATGAGCTTGCGCATGAACTTATGCTTGCGCATCCATACGATTCCAACAATGGTTTTAATAAGATGCTTACCGTTCTTTGGATTGGAATTTTCTTAATCTGGCTGCCAGATGTCAATAACATGCGGCCAGATGTGATCAGTTGGATAGGAACATATATTATGATATTTTCCTTATATCGCATGAGAACAATCAGCAAGTCATTTCGCAGGGCGTTTTATGCGGCGTATGGATTTGGGCTATTGATGCCGATTACTGTCTTGGCACAGACACAGCCGTATGCAATTTTGCAGACAATCTTGCGAGTGGGAAACATGATTGCTTCCGGAATTGTTCTTATGATGATGGCAAATTATTTAGATGCAGCAGTAGAAACAGAATTAAATAAAGACGATGGCAGTATTGCCTGGGTACTTAAGGTCTATATTTGCGCAGAGACCCTTCTGATATTGATTCTTAACGCGATTCATGGATTCCCAAAGGAAAGTGTCAATATAAATGTAAATGGTACGTGGGGCTTTCTTATTATAATTGGAGTGATTGCACTTAAAATTTGTGATATTTTGTTTATTATCAAAACGTGGAAGATCAAGCGTATTTTGCAGGAGGAATCTTACACCGGAATTGAGCCATTTTCATGGTGAAAAATTTGGGGTTATTTAATTCCACTCGTGGGTATGACACTTTTACCAGCGCTTGTCAGTATAGCAATTTCCATCTGGCCAGTACATGGCAAATATATGATGAATTTGCCAGAAAAAGAATTTTCACAGCTTTCAAATGAGGAGGCGAAGGAGCAACTTTTATCCATACTTCCAGAAGATGAGAAGACAGAGCTAGAAACATACGACATTTTTTATTTTGACAGACGAGGAGAAGGAAACTGGGAAATAAGCGAAGGAAATCCAAAGATGTGGCTGCTTCGAGGCAAACGTGTGGTGCCGGATATTGCAAGGGGACAGCAGGAACGCGTAGCTACATTTACAGTGTGGGAAAATCCAAAGGTTGGCTTTAAGGCGGCCAGTGGATTTTGGATTGCCGGACGATATGATATGGGTGATAATATAAAAAAGACTTGCCATCAATCATTTTTCGCCTATGAAAAAGATGGAATGTTGTATGAATTTGAGCCAAGCCGCGTATGGGAGATGTCACAAAAAACCATTGCCGAATATGCATTAAAACATGGTGCAGACCGTGTATACTGTTATCAGGCGCTGACGGTGTGCTATCTAGTTGACTACAATGTTCAGGTTGGCTATGAGGCGGCAATTCAGCATTCACCGATTCGCATTCCGTATGATGATTTTGTTGTAAAAGAGGATAGCAGAAGCGGCGGATATGCGATCACTGAAATGGTCACATTGAATAATCAGATGAGCCTGTTAGACTATGGAACTGTGAGAACACAATCGAATTCTGTGTGGGAAAAGATCGGTGGAATCGCTCATTTTGTTGGTGAGGAAGGAGAAGAGTGAATTTTCACTTTATGCTAAATCAATAGAATCTTTCACGCAGTCAAGAAACGCCTGATGAATGCGTGTGTCTGGATCCAATTCCGGATGAAATGCAAATGCAAACTGATTCTTGTAGCGTACTCCCACGATACGGTTATTCACAACGGCAAGGATTTGACCATTACCAGAAGCAAGAGCATCCTTATCCATTTCTACAACGTATGGTGCGCGGATAAAGGTCATTGGGACAGCACCTATGCCTGAGACATCTGCTTTTGCATGAAAACTTGCTAATTGTCTTCCGTAAGCATTTCTTCTGACGCGGACAGGCAGTGTGCCAAAATATGAATCTGGCTGCCCAGCAATTTGTCCATCAATAGCAGAGGCTAAAAGAATCATTCCTGCGCAGGTTGCAAGGACTGGAAGACCGCCCTCGATCTGCTTTTTTATTGTGTCAAACATGCCAAGCTCACGAAGGAGCTTTCCCTGAACGGTACTCTCGCCGCCCGGAAGAATCAATCCGTCATAATGCTTTTTTAAATCCTCCGCCTGACGCAGTTCTATGCAGTCTGCGCCGAGAGAGCGAATCATCTTTTCATGCTCTGCAAAGGCACCCTGCAGAGCGAGAACTGCAATTGTCATTATTTACCTCTTTCTGCCATTAAAAGTGCGATTTCCTGCTCATTGATTCCGACCATAGCCTCACCTAAATCAGCGGAAAGCTCAGCAATCATCTTTGCATCAGTGTAGTTAGTGACAGCCTTTACGATTGCGGCGGCACGCTTTGCAGGATTGCCAGACTTAAAGATACCAGAGCCGACAAATACACCCTCAGCGCCAAGCTGCATCATAAGTGCTGCATCAGCAGGAGTAGCCACACCGCCTGCAGCAAAGTTTACAACAGGGAGACGGCCATTATTGTGAACATATAAGACAAGATCATACGGAACCTGCAGCACCTTTGCAGCTTCAAACAGCTCATCCTCACGCATAGATGTCAGCTTTTGGATTTCGCTGTTCATCTTTCTCATATGACGAACAGCCTGTACGATATCGCCAGTTCCAGGTTCACCCTTGGTACGAATCATAGAAGCGCCCTCGTTGATGCGGCGAAGTGCCTCGCCCAAATCCTTAGCACCGCAGACAAACGGAACACGGAAATTTCTCTTATTTATATGGTATACATCATCAGCCGGTGAAAGAACCTCACTCTCATCAATGTAGTCGATGTCGATTGCCTCGAGTACCTGCGCCTCAACAAAATGACCGATACGGCATTTAGCCATAACAGGGATGGAAACAGCTTCCTGAATGCCGCGAATCATCTTAGGGTCGCTCATACGGGAAACACCGCCAGCTGCGCGGATATCAGCCGGAATACGCTCAAGTGCCATAACAGCACATGCACCAGCAGCCTCCGCAATGTGTGCCTGTTCCGGTGTCGTAACATCCATAATAACGCCGCCCTTTAGCATCTGGGCCAGCTCCTTATTTAATTTATAACGTTCAGTTGCAGTAACGGAAGTATTTGTTGTATCCATAGTGATATTCTCCTTTTCCAAAGCTTTACTTTTGCTTTGCCTTGCATTATACTGACAAAGTGGACATAAGAAAATCCCCAAAATAAATATATTCAGTAAGGTCAGATAGGAGAAAAAAGATCAGATGTTGACATATAATTTAACCGCGACAGGGTCAGATTCACTTTATGAATCACTATATAAATGCATCAAAAACGACATTTTACAAGGGAAATTGTGCGCTGGTGAGAAACTGCCATCAAAACGCAGTTTCGCGAAAAATCTGGGTATAAGTGTGATTACCGTGGAGAATGCCTACGGTCAGCTTTCAGATGAAGGTTATATTTATTCGATGCCAAAACGTGGCTTTTATGTGTCAGATATTGATATGGTGGCAAATCCAAATACAAGCGCGAAAACAAGTGCAGATGCAAATTTGTTTGATGACTCTGCTAGTATTGCCTGTTCCCCTTACTTTGCCGATTTTTCCAGCAATCAGACCGACAGTGAAATTTTTCCATTTACTATCTGGACGAAGACTGTGCGAAGTGTGTTAAACGATAACCGTATTCAATTGATGATCAACCCGCCTTGCGGCGGCATCCTGCCTCTTCGTAATGCAATCGCCCGCTATTTAGGGGATTTTCGAGGTATGAAAGTTGCACCGCATCAGATTATCATTGGTGCCGGAACGGAATATCTCTATGGTCTTTTGATTCAGCTTCTTGGAAAAAATTTGATATATGGCGTGGAAAATCCAGGTTATCATAAGATTGGTAAAATCTGCAAGAGTATGGGCGTGACCTATCGCCATGTCGATCTGGATGAGTCTGGTGTGTCTATACACGAATTAGAGGAAAAGAAGATTGATATCATTCACACCTCTCCGTCCCATCATTTTCCAACTGGTCTTGTCATGCCAGTCAGTCGTCGCTATGAACTACTCGGTTGGGCGGCAAAAGAAAAAGAGCGCTACATTATAGAGGATGACTATGACAGCGAGCTTCGTTTAAGCGGAAAACCATTTCCAACGCTGCAAAGCATCGACATTTCTGGTAAGGTAATTTATACCAACACATTTACAAAAACACTTGCATCCACGGTGCGCATCAGTTATATGGTGCTGCCTGAGGATTTGGCAAAGCGTTTTTATAGTGAACTATCCTTCTATTCATGTACCGTATCCAATTTCGAGCAGTACACATTGGCTCAATTTATGGAAAATGGAAGTTTTGAAAAGCATATAAATAGACTGAGAAATTATTATCAGAACAAGCGAGATGCGATCCTAAAAGAGCTAAAAAGCGGTTCAATCGGAAAATATATCACGATACAAGAGGAAGAAGCAGGAGTGCATTTTCTTATGCATATCCAGTCGGACTGCACAGAGGCAGAGATTGTCGAAAAGGCAAAGGCAGGCGGAGTAAAGCTAGATCCGCTGTCGCGCTACTACATAAAGAACACAGAAAAGCATGAACAAAACGGACAGGAGAATCCGTATGAGAATACTTATGTAATGAATTATTCTTCCGTTAATATGGAAAACATAAAGAAAGTCGTGCAGGTGCTGAGTCAACTAGGGTGACAGGTGCGGTGGCTCATTTACTTTCCCGGTGGCTTGGAAGTAAAAAACACTTAGATTTGCAGACTATTCGATTTATTATACTCATAAGAAAGTAACTTATGAGTATAATAATCTAAGATAAGCATTGCTTATTTTTTCTTTAATTTTAATACATTGACGGAAAGACCTGGGGCAGTAAAGGTAAAACATCTGCCAGCACCAGTTAACATTGTTGTTGTATCATGAACTTGGTCTGGATTGTCAAGGGAGTTTTCAAAATCAGCTTTTCCAGTGAGCTGCGAAACCTCATACTCTGATTTTACATCACAATCTATTGAAATGCAGACTGGATCATCTGTTTCGGAGAAGTTGACAATTTTTATTATTACACTATCGTCAGTATCAGTCGTGACAGAACACATAGATTGATAATGCGGCAGTTCAACAGTATCGATAAGTTTACCATTTAGATATAGACTGACTGCAGTTTTTGTAAGCTCATAGTGAAACTCATTATATTCTCCATAGCGAAGTGAAATTTGTTTTGGCTCTGAATATTGCGTAAGGGAAATGCCGCCGCGATAGAGAGCAGCAGTATTGCCTTCAACAATCCAGCGCAGAGGCTCTAGATTAAAAAGCATCCATGGATCCTTTGGATTCGGATCAGTTCGGTCATAATAGCTGAATGGCTTTGGTGAACACAACATACCAACACCGATTCGTTTTCCTTTTTCAGCCAAAATTTGAACAGTAAAGCTGCCTTCGCGGCTTTCTACATCATTACCTAGAGCAATGCCAGGTAAAATTTGACTTCGAATTGACTGATTAGTAAATTCATCGGCATCATTTTCCTGTAAAACATATGAATCATTGTCCTGTATGGCTTTTCCATGCAGGCTTTTTGTTGGAAAAACAGGTATACTATTGAAAACAGCATTTTTCCAGGTTAATCCACAATCACCGTTGATGACAGGAAGACCATGCATGGATAGATAAATTTTTTCGCAGGATTCTTTGGAGGAAACTACCATGTCACCGCGATTCGCACCAAATAGTTTGAAACAATAGTAGCTTGGAATAACATAGCTTCTGCTATTATCAAACATTATGAGATTTGGATACCAGGATTGGTAATGAACGTGAGAAAATAGTGGAGCATAAGAACAAAGCTTTACAACATCCTGATTTCGTTCAAAACCAACCATAAACATAGCTTCTGAGATTGCAGCGCGCAGCTGTCCCTCATAAGTTTGGTTTACTGCAAATTCACCGACAAAAATGTTGGGATTCTTGCGGCTGTAGTCATCATAAATATCAATATTTTCTGCAAAAAATTCAGGCATATTGTAATAATGATCATCTACAATATCTGTTTTTATTGTTTCGCTTCTTGTGTTGGAGACAATAATGATCTGAGGATAGCGTTCAAGCACAGCTTCTCGAATGCGATTAAAGCAAGCCTCATATTCAGTACCACTATTTTCATTGCCAATCTCTAGATATTTAAGGGAAAACGGTTCTGGATGACCCATTTTTGCACGCAGACTGCCCCAATGTGTTTGGCTTGAACCAAGTGCATATTCTAAGGCATTTAAGGTATCGTTGATAGCAAACTGCATTTGAGCTTCGTTGAAATAATAAGGACCGCGTCCCTGACAAGTCATACCACAGTTGCACACATACAGAGCAGAAAGCTTTAAATCCTCACATAACTGCAGATACTCATGGAATCCCAGACCATTTGTAGTTCGATAGTGCCAAAGAAGCCAGTGGCTTGGACGTTCCCAAACGGGACCGACAGTATTACAGAAAAACATAGCTGTTTCAAGTGTAAAGCCTTCTACGATGCAGCCGCCTGGAAAACGCAAGAATGAAGGATGCATTTGTTCAAGCTTTTCTGCAAGATCCTTGCGAAGTCCGTGACCGTGAAATGTTTCTGAAGGCATAAGAGAACAAAAGCCAAGGTAAAGGGTTCCTTTTTCCTGACATTGAATGGAGAAAGTAGCATTTCTTGCTGTTTCAGTGGCCAGAAATTGTGCATCATAGCGTTTCCAATTAGCATCGTTTATGATGATATCGCTGCTGCAGGATGTTTGATTATTTATTTGAATGGATACCGTCAGATGCAGTGTTTGTTCTGATTTTGCAAATAGATAGAAATTATATGTATCTCCTTTTTCTTGATTAATGCCATTATATCCGACGTTATAGATTTTGCCATTTTCCTCAAAATCAACTTGAAGAGAAACGCGCCGATTATCATTGAGTGTATTATCTTTATTAAGCTGCATGTCTGCATTTTCGGAATACCAGGCAGGAATTGTGGTTGGTGCAATTTTTTGTGATGCGATCCAGTCATTCATTCCTTCGCCATTGTTGAATTCATCAATCCATCCTGTTGGAGAAGTAAATGTTTTGCCATTATCGTTTGTGATACAGCCATCGGGAAGCAGAGAATCCTCAAAGGAACGATTACGAAGCATCTCTGGATACAAGCCGCCGTCACCAGCATGGCTGATATCTTCAAAAAATAAGCCGTATAGATCTGGAGCAACAGGAAAACGTTTTTCCTGCGTTGAAATAGTAAGTTGACTCATGATAAAAACCTCCTTATATATTTGTGTTACAGTCTATATAAACAGTAACATAGTTACATAGTAATACAACAAAAGTATAAAATAATACATTCTAAAATGATAAAAATAGTAGTACTATATGCTATAGTTTAACGTTTTTCTTATAATAAATCAAGTACAAAATATCAAAAAGGAGGAAAAAATGAAAAAAGATATTATGTCAGTACTTCCAGATGGAAGTGAATTTGTCAGCTGGGAAATGCCGTGTAGTTATGATACGGTGATTCATGTAAATCCAGCGCATAAGATGAGTGCAGACAATAATGATGGAAGCAGTGAGGCACCACTAAAAACAATTTCAGAGGCTGCAAGGCGTGCTGTGGCAGGTACAAAGGTTGTTATTCATCAGGGTACTTATCGCGAATGTGTTCGTCCTCAGGCTGGAGGAGAGGGACCAGAAAAAATGGTTTTATATGAAGCTGCAGGGGATGGAGATGTTGTTATAAAAGCTTCGGAAGAAGTGACTGAGTTTGAAAAAAGTACGGGCTGGATAATGGGAGAAATAGAAGGTGAGGAAAAAACTCCGATAATTTGGTGTCATCATTTAAACCCAGAGCAATTTAAAGGATATAATCCGTTTTGCGCAGTTAATATTTTGCATGACAGGTTATTTATTGAGTATGATAAAACAGATATGACACCATATTTAAATCGAAGAGGCATGGTATTTTGTGATGGAAAACCACTTGTACAGGTAGCACTTTATCGTCAGATGACAGAACAGCCAGGAAGCTATTGGGTAGAAGCAAATGGTCAGACGATACATTTTCGACTGGAAAATGATGAAGACCCGAGAATGCATACGATTGAACTTACATGCCGAGAGCAATGTTTTGCACCTGAGATTCCATTTCTTTCATATATTCATGTTAAAGGAATCACGTGTGCACATGCAGCGATGGGAGCACCAGTTCCGCAACGTGGAGCTCTTTCATGCATGCGCGGTCATCATTGGATTATTGAGAACTGCACAATTGACTGGTCAAATGCAGTTGGAATTGATATTGGAAATGAATGCTGGCATCATGATATTTTACCGGATCAACAAATCGGATACACAATTATTAGAGGATGTCATATCAAGGATGTTGGTGTTTGCGGAATTGCAGGATTATTTGCAGAGCATGTGCTTATAGAGGACAATTTAATCGAAGGAACAGGATGGCAGAAAATGGAATTGTCCTGGGAAGCTGCGGGCATAAAACTGCATAACAGTGTGGGAAGTCTGTTTCGTCGTAATATTTTTAAACGAACATATCGTGCCGATCATTTGTGGCTTGATTGCGGAAATGAAAATAACCGAATTACACAAAATTTGTTTCTAGATGGTATTGAGCAAAGAGAGGCAGTTTTTATTGAGTGCAGCAGAGATGAGACAAACTTGATTGATAACAATATTTTCTGGAACATAGAGGGCAGGTTTGACCAAGAAAAAATCCCGAAGGAGCCTGGTTCAAGTGGCTGGTATAAGTTGCGTGAACACGATGTGGTAAATGGATATGGTGTGTATGGTGAAGGAACTGATCATCTGTATCTTTCTAATAATTTCTTTGGAAAGTGCAGAGGTTCTGGATATTTTGCAAAGCCAGTTTCATTTCGCATGGAGCAGGATATGATGCGAGGCGGAACGGGACGTGATACTAGAATTTTTAACAATTTTTTCTATGAATGTGGTCAGTCTGCAATTACATTTCCTACACAGCATAATGAGGCAGAAAATAACTGTTATGCAAATCAGCCTTCTGGATATTTGCGTGTAATGTATCCAGAACCAGAGGTATGCTTGGATTTAAAAACATGGAAGGAATTTTATGGTTTTGATCAAAATGGACAGACTGCCTGGGTTTGTGTTAAGGTAGATACTGAGGCATATACCATTACATTTGATGAGGCAGCTAAAAAGCCGGTCTTTTTCCATGGACAGGAAAAGAGAATAAATCTGATAGACAACGCAGAGAAGTTAAAGCCAGTATCAACAAATACACTCACGGCAGGAGATTTCTTTGGGGAAGCTAGAGGAGAACAAAGTTTTCCAGGACCGTTTACATCAATAGAAAACAAAAAGGTTTATTCTATTGACCCAAGAAAAAAGATTTATTAAACTATAAATGAAAAATATTTTCAATAACTATTTTCAAATCCATCGTGAATTGCTATAATGGCTTCTGAAAAAGACATCAAAGTCGATATATTCACAAAGGAAGTGACATAATATGACACTTAAGGATCTTGAAATAGGAAAGACAGCGGTTGTCACCGTTGTTGGAGGAGAAGGTGCGCTGAGACAGCATTTTCTTGATATGGGTGTGATTCCCGGAGTTTCGGTGACGGTGGTTAAGCTGGCGCCGATGGGCGATCCGATGGAGCTTAGAATCCACGGATATGAGCTGACTCTTCGTCTGGCAGATGCAGAGAAGATTTTAATTGATGAATCTTCTGTGACAAAGTCGGATGGCAAAAGGGAAAAGAACACAAAAAATATTTCCAAAGAGAATGCTGTGACAGAGCATCCTGGTCTTGGTGAAGGCGGACGTTTCCACCAAAAGGCAGATGAGCATCCAGTTCCTAAGGGAACAGTACTGACATTTGCGCTTGCAGGAAATCAAAACTGCGGAAAGACAACACTTTTTAATCAGCTGACTGGTTCAAACCAGCACGTTGGAAATTTTCCAGGCGTGACAGTTGACAGCAAAAATGGTCAGATTCGAAATCATCCTGATACGCTTGTGACAGATCTGCCAGGCATTTACTCAATGTCTCCCTACAGCAGTGAGGAGATTGTGACAAGAGAGTTTATTATTAAGCAAAAGCCTACCGGCATTATAAATATCGTGGATGCCACAAATATTGAGCGAAATCTGTATCTGACAATGCAGCTTTTGGAGCTTGATGTGCCTATGGTGCTTGCACTCAATATGATGGATGAGATGCGCGGAAATGGCGGATCTGTACGCATCAATAAATTGGAGTCTATGCTTGGTATTCCAGTTGTCCCAATTTCAGCAGCAAAAAATGAGGGTATTACAGAGCTTATAAACCATGCAATTCATGTGGCGCAATATCAGGAAAAGCCAAGCCGACAGGATTTTTGCGATGAAAACAGTCATAACGGAGCAGTTCATCGCTGCCTTCATGCAATCATGCATCTGATTGAAGATCATGCCGTTAGGGCAGGTATTCCGGTGCGATTTGCGGCAAGTAAGCTTGTTGAAGGCGATCAGCTTGTTGAGCAGGCATTAAACTTAGAGCAAAACGAGAAGGAAATGATTGAGCATATCATTGTGCAGATGGAAGAGGAGCGTGGACTTGACCGCGCGGCATCCATCGCAGACATACGTTTTTCATTTATTCAAAAGCTGTGTGATCAGACAGTGATTAAGCCAGGTGAAAGCAAGGAGCATGAAAGAAGCCGGAAAATCGATGCAGTATTGACTGGACGTTATACGGCACTTCCAATGTTTGCTGCAATCATGGCACTTGTATTCTGGCTGACATTTGGTGTGATCGGTGCAGGACTTCAAAATGTGATGGAGATTGGAATTGACTGGCTGACGCAAAAGACAGATGCTGTGATGACGCTATGGCAAGTCAATGATGTGCTTCATTCTCTTGTAATTGATGGTATATTTAATGGTGTCGGAAGTGTACTTAGCTTTCTTCCTATTATTGTTACACTGTTTTTATTCTTATCACTGCTTGAGGATAGTGGTTATATGGCACGAGTTGCCTTTGTCATGGACAAGCCGCTTCGTAAGATTGGCCTTTCCGGACGAAGCATTGTGCCAATGTTGGTTGGATTTGGATGTACAGTGCCTGGTGTAATGGCGACAAGAACACTGCCGTCAGCGCGCGACCGTAAGATGACGATTATGCTTACACCATTTATGAGCTGTACGGCTAAACTTCCTATATATGGATTTTTTACATCGGTATTCTTTCCAAAGCAAAGCGGTCTTATCATGATTGGTCTTTACTTTTTAGGTATAGCAATGGGTATTTTAACAGCTGTTATTTCAAGAAAGACTATGTTTCATGGAGAGGCTGTTCCATTTGTAATGGAGCTGCCAAATTATCGTCTTCCAGGAGCAAAAAATGTACTCCAGCTGATGTGGGATAAAGCAAAAGATTTCCTTCAAAGAGCATTTACTGTAATCTTTATGGCATCTCTTGTAATCTGGTTCTTGCAGACATTTGGATTACATTTAAGCATGGTAGCAGATTCAAAAGACAGCATTTTAGCTGCAGTGGCAGGTGCAATCGCACCAATCTTTGCACCGCTTGGTTTTGGTGACTGGCGTATCTGTACATCTTTAATTGCAGGATTTATGGCAAAGGAAAGCGTTGTTTCTACACTTTCAGTATTGTTTGGAAGTACAAAGACATTGTTGGAAGTACTCTCGCCGCTGTCAGCAGCATCTCTTCTTGTATTTTGTCTTCTGTACACACCATGTATTGCAGCAATCTCTTCCATTAAAAGAGAGCTAGGAACAAAATGGGCAGTAGGCATTGTGCTATTCCAGTGTGCTGTAGCATGGGTGGTAGCATTTGTAGTTCATTTGATCGGAATGGCAATTTTGGCGTTATAATAAAGGGCAGTCGAAAGACTGCCTTTTTTACGTTGAAAATCCCTGTACGCTGTGATATACTGAGCTTTGATTAAAACAGAGGGCAGGAAATTGTTCATGAAAAAGATTAGATGTATAATTGAAACAGTACTTGCAATTCTGATGATAGCAGTACTTATTTTCGGCATTAAAAATGATATTGCACCCAAAAATGTATTTAATGAGACTGTTCTCAAGCCAGAAGGTACGTGGAGTGAGAAAATGCTTGCATCAGACGAAATTGTTCAGTATGAGTATGATGTTCCAAAATCGCAGAATGAAAAAAACTGGATAATGATGTTAAAAACACATTGGGTCGATTTTGAAATCTTTGCCGATGATGTAAGTCTTTATCGTACAGAAGGAAAGCGAACAGGTTTTGTACATTTATTCGAAGTTCCAACAGGAAAGAAACTGACAGTTCAATTTTTTCATGTCTCAGAAAAAGCAGCAGATGCAATTGAGCAGTCAGATTTTCAAATAGGAAATCGAAGCGGTATATATCGTATGATTTTGGCCAAAAATATTCATGCTGGTATATTTGCTGTGTTTGCAGCAGTGTCGGGATTTACAGCCATATTTGCAGGCTTTTATATGCGTAAGGCATGGACAAGGCAGATATGCGAAAGTTTGATATGTCTTGGTGCTTTTGTTGTGGACGCTGGTTTATGGATTTTAACAGATTCAAAATTTTTGCTTTTATTTACGCAAAAAAGCGGCGTGATCGAACTAGTATCATTTTTGGCATTTTTTATGCTTGCCATTCCGCTTCTTGGCTTTACAAAGCGGATGTTTACAGGAAAAGAAAAGATGTTTGGAATTATGCAGTGCTTGTTTGCTGCAATGCTTGGATTATACTGCATAAACTACATAACAGCGTTTATACCGATTGCAATCATAATTGTATTAGAACATATTTTAATTGCAATTACAATTACTATAGTTGTAGTGGAAGGATTTATTAGGCTTCACAAAAATAAAAACGTAAAACTGTTTCGTGTGCTGAGTGGCTATAGTATATTCAGTATATGCAGTATTATAGCAATTGCCTTTTATTACATTGGTCTTGAGTTTCAGTATTCCATTTCCTATGTCATTGCAATTCTGTGCTTTGCATTTTTTTTGGCAGATGCGGCTGGAATTGCAATTTATGAGCAAATTCGCGAAAATGCAAACGTGGCATTATATGCAAAGATGGCTTATACAGACATGATGACAGGTCTTAAAAATCGTGCTGCATTTACTGAGGACAGCAGCAGAGATGCCCATACATCTGGTGCTGTTTCTTATATCATGATCGATGCAAACAACTTAAAAAAGATCAATGATTCACTGGGTCATAAAAGAGGTGATGAGCTTTTAACAACAGTTGCAAGATGCATGGAAACAGGTGTGAAAAAATCTGCAGGAAATGGAAGCTGTTATCGTGTTGGCGGAGACGAGTTTGTAATTCGCCTGAATAATGCTACAGAGCAGGATGCAAAAGAATGTATGCAGCGCGTGAAAGAAGCACTTGCAGCGGCAGATAAAAAGACAGATATTCCGATTTCGGCAGCGATGGGATATGCATGGAGTGATGATCCAGACAAGGATACAGAAAAACTGCTGCAAAGTGCAGATGCTCAGATGTATGAAAATAAGCAGATGATGAAGAGGCAATCATAAAAATGACTGCCTCAAAATTTAAAGCTGATGTATAAATATCCATTCTAGCAAATCATGAAAACTGCATTCTCTAGCAGCGGTTTTTAACATTAGCAGGCAAGAAGTCCTACACTTTAAAAGTGGCGGGATGATTGCCTCTTTTTTTATTGAGCCTGTTAGAGATAGCAAGTAAAGCTTCGTTGTCTGTAAACTATTACGAAATTGTAGAACGTCTCAATATCGTTAACAATCGAAGTTGCATCTTCAATGGGAAAACGGTATAATACAAAAAAATCTGCCTATAACAAAGGGTAATAAAAGGCAGAAACGGAGGCGAAGAATGAAACATATCTGGGGATGGAAACGAAAGAGTATTTTTTATCAGATCCTATTTTCATTTTGCCTGCTTTTTCTCATCTTTTTTTTATCATGTGCGGTGTTGTATCATATTTCTTCTCGAAATCTGGAAAAAGAAATACAAGCAAGCAGCTATGTCCTTTTGCAGAAGGCGCAACAGGAGATGGATGATCGAATTGGTGCAGCTCGGACAATTCTGGAAAAGGTGTATATGGATACCGCCTTTCAAGATAGTGTAGAGCAGGATAGGAAAAGCCAGCTTGGCATGATGAATGAGTATGCGATGAGAAAGCAGCTCAGCGCTTGGCAGACAAAGGAACTGGCAGATTTGTTTGTGTGGTATGGAACATCAAAACGGATTGTTTCGGGTACATATACATCAACTGACCCAGCACATTATTTTGGCGTATATTATCAGGCACCAGAATTTACCGAGTTGACAGGTGATATGGCGTCGTGGGAGGCTTGGAGGCAGGGAACAGAGGATGCGAGCGGCGCATTGACAGCAGAGGAGATCAATGGCGGAAGCAGAACCATCTTTTTGTCGATGAATTATCCGTCTGGTCATACCATGGCAGGTGGACAGGCCGTGATCACAGCTGTGCTGCAGCCAACTGATGTAGAAGAAGCATTGAATGGTTTGCATGATGACGGAAGCCTATATGTTTATAATAAAGAAGGGCGGTTATTGGCATTTTCAGGAGATTGGATTGATGGCATTTGGATTGAGTCACAGGAAGAAAATTATTATACGGAAACGATTGCTGGGGAAGAATATGTGATTCAGAAAAGCCAGTCAGAGAAATCGGGAATGCAGTATGTTCATGTGATTCCAGAGCAGGTATTTTGGAATCGTCAGCGGGAGTATGTGCGCACAGCAGCAGTATTTATGGCAATGTTTTGCTTGATTGGTGTTCTAATGATTGTATGGCTGTCGAGAGCAAATTATCAGCCATGGAAAAAACTTGTCAGCTCTGTAAAGAAAGAAGATGAGTCAGAATTTCAGCAGCGTAAACTACCGGAAAATGAATATCTTCAGGAGGCGTTTTATAGGACAATAAGTCAAAAAGAGGATATCTATCGCAAGATGCAAAGTCAAAAGAAAGATGAGATCGAAAATCAGCTCTTGAAATTTTTGCGCTCGGAAAATGAAGGAAGCGAATTCTTTGAATTGGCAGGTAGTGAACAGGTTTTGCCGCAGGGAGCTGCCTATATGCTTGCGCAGTTTTTTATTGAAAGCTGGGACAGAGCGTTCATTCAGGATTTGAATTTCCCACAGGCAGCAAATGGGTTAAAGAAAATGATTAGTGATCTTCTGAAAAGTACAGCAGGTGTAGGGGTGAGTGGTGCAATAACCGTACAGCTTGATCGAAGAAGGTATTTATCATTGATTGCCCTTTCTAGTTTAGCTGGACAGGAAATGCTGTCGGCAGCAATGACGCAGCTTCAAGTCGTGATGAAAAAAACTGTCGGAGTGGGAAGTACGGTGCTTTTGAGTGATGTATCTGTGGAGCGTGCAAGTATACCAGAACTATTTGGACAGGTGGCGGCATGCGAGCGGTATCGTAATATTCTTGGCAGAGAGATTCTTATTCCGTATGCGTCAGTTGAAGCTCGAAAATTTGGCTACAGAAGAGATCAGGGATCGATCAAAAGCATCTTGCAGAATTGGATTGGACAAAAAACAGAGCAATACACAGAAACAGATGTGATTCGGTCGGTGACAGAGAATGCATTGGATGAAAATACGGCAGATGTTGCGTCGTTTCTTTTGCTAAAACAGGATATGAAAAACGTCCTCATTCTTTTGGCACAGGAAAATGGTCTTTCAAAGGAACTGCAAAAGCAGATGGAGGAGGCACTTGATGGAAGTGCCTCGTGGCTGGAATATAAAATGTGTTGTGCAAAGCAGCTGGCACAGCTAAAAGAGTATAATATGCAGAGCGGACAGAACAAGGATCTGGTTACACAGGTATATGAATACATTCATGAAAATTATAGCTGTGAGGAGCTTGGCGTGAATTATTTGGCAGATCAGTTCCACCTTTCTTCGCAATATCTTTCAAGGAGTTTTCGGGCGCGTTATCAGACTGGAATCATAGATGAGATCGCGCGGGTGCGCATTGCAGCATCAAAGGAAGCACTCATAGAAGGCAAAGAAAGCGTTGAGGTGATTGCACTTGCCAATGGCTTTCTAAGCAGTGCGTCGTTTATTCGTACGTTTAAGAAGTATGAAGGAATTACGCCAGGTGAATTTCGTAGTCAAAATCGCGCACAGCAGTCGCAGCATGAGAAAAAATAACCGCAAAAGGGCAAAAAATGGTAAATTACTATGGTTTTGTCAATGAAATCCGTTTTTGTGAATGATTCGTAATGAATGATTCGCATCTATTCGTGAGTTGTTAATGAATAATTCATATTTACTAGTGAGTTGTCAATGGTTGACTCGCATCTACAAGTTGGAAAAGAAATCCGTTTTCATCAATGAATCCCGAAATGAAGCATTTTCATTCGGGATTTTTTGTGTTACGGTAAAGCCACAAGCAACAACGGCCGTTGAAGCAAGGAACAAATAGTAAGAAACACAATTAACACGAATCACAATTGAGTTGTGGAGTTGTGGCGTAAAAAGAATGAAAAATGGAGGGTTTCATAATGAAGAAAACAGGAAGACAGATGTGGTCAAAGTTGACAGCAGTATCAATGGCAGCTGGTATGGTAGTTGCTGGATCCGGTGCAGTAATGGCGGAAGAAGAAAGCACGAAACAGGAATCTCAGATTGAAGGTTCCTTCCATATTTGGTCCAATACAACAAAGCCATGGGTTGGATACAATGATGTATCTGAGTCTCCATTTCACAGTGAGTTAAATGAGAAGACTGGAATCGAGTGGGATTGGGAATGGCCAGCAGAGGGAACCGATCGTGAAACGGCTTATAACCTGATGCTGACAGGTGATACACTTCCAGATGTTATTTATTATCGTGCAAATCATCGCAAGGCATCTCAGTATCTGGCTGATGGAATGATCATTGCATTAAATGATTATATGGAATATGCACCGAATCTTCAGAAGCTGTTTGATGAGAACGAGGATATTCGTAAGGACTGTATGACAGACGATGGACAGATTTATATGTTTCCTATGGTAAATGAGACGTATGCGCTGACAACATCAGGACCGATCATTCGTAAAGATTGGTTGGACGAGTTAGGCTTAGAGGAACCAGTTACCTATGATGATTGGGAAACTGTGCTGAAGGCATTTAAGGAAAAGTATGGTGCAACTTTTGCATCAATTGATGATTTATACTGGTTTGGTTTCCTTGGCGGTACAAGAGAGTATATTATTGACGATGATGGAAAGGTACAATACGGCTATACACTCGACAGCACTAGAAAATCACTTGAAATTTTGGCAAGATGGCAGCAGGAAGGTTTGCTGGATCCGGATTTTGCGTCACTTGATTCTACAATGGTAAACCAGAAGTGTTTAAATGGTGAGACCGGTATCTGCTTTGCATATGGCATTTCCAATGAGCTTCTTGCAGTAGGCGATTGGGAGGGACTTACATTCCCAGTTGAAAAGGAAGGCGACATTCCGGAGTATACCCGCATGACAACGAGAGTTGATTATGGATATGGTGCAATGGTGACAACTGCATGCGAGGATATTCCAGCAGTCATGAAGGCACTTGACTGGGCATATGGCGAGGAAGGTCAGATGTATTGGAACTGTGGTGACGAGGGAAGAGACTACACGGTGGATGCAGATGGAAATATCACTTTCACTGATAAGATTATGAATAATCCAGAGCTGTCTGTAGGAGAGGCAATGCAGCAGGTAAATGCAAGTCAGTTTGGCGGACCAATGATCCGTCTGGAGAAAGCAATGATTGCAAAGAGCAATGAGCAGACAAATGAGGCGAGAGAAAAGTGGTCCGTATCCAACATGCAGAAGCATATGATGCCGTTAATCACTCAGACAGCTGAGGAAACCGATGCGATCTCCTCAAAGCTGACGGCGATTAGTTCTTATGCAGAAGAGTCCTGGTTCTCCTTCATTTCTGGTGAGACAGAGTTAAACGATGAAAACTGGGATGCATTCAAGCAGCAGTTAGATGAGCTTGGTCTTCAGGATGTACTGAAAGCAAAGCAGGATGCACTTGACCGTTATAATGCAAGACAGTAAAGCAGATAACTAATTTAGCAGCCCTTATCGATGTCAGCTGTGACAAAACATAAGGGCTGTTCTTTTTTAAAAGGAGTCGGATGGATTGATGAAAAGCAAAGTGAAAACATCCCAGAAAAGTTTTGGACAGATACTTGTCAGGGATCTGAAGATGAATAAATGGAAGTATATCATTATGCTTCCTGTAATTGTATATTTTATTTTGTTTGCGTATAAACCGATGTATGGTCTTTTGATTGCGTTTCAGGATTATGTCCCATTTAAAGGAATGGCTGGAAGCAAGTGGGTTGGATTCAAACATTTCAATACGTTCTTCCATGATTATTATTTCCTGCGTGTGCTGAGAAATACGGTTGTGATCAGCTTCCTTAGCATTGTGTTTGGATTTCCGGCACCAATCATTTTTGCACTGCTTCTCAATGAGGTGAGAAATATTGGATTCAAGCGAACCGTGCAGACGGTTACCTATCTGCCGCATTTTATCTCGATGGTTATCGTATGTGGTCTGATCAAGCAGTTTTGTATGAGCAACGGTGCATTCAATGCAATCATTGCCGCATTTGGTGGAACGACAAAGAACCTTCTGGAAAGCAAGACATTTTTTTATCCAATCTATATTATTTCAGATATCTGGCAGAGCGTAGGATGGGGATCCATCATCTATCTGGCTGCAATCGCAGGTGTTGATCAGGAGCAGTATGAGTCGGCACGAATGGACGGAGCCGGAAGATTTCAGAAGATGTTTTATATTACGATTCCGAGTATTCTTCCAACCATCACGGTATTGTTTATTATGCGAATGGGTCAGGTACTCAATGTCGGATATGAAAAGATTCTTTTGCTTTACAATCCAAAGACCTACGCAGTAGCGGATGTCATTTCAACCTATGTATATCGAAAAGGTCTTCAGGAGGCACAGTGGTCATTTAGTACCGCAGTTGGATTGTTTAATTCAATTGTCAATGTGCTGTTTTTGTTTATTACAAATACGCTGTGTAAGAAGGCAAATGTCGGTGGTCTGTTCTAAAGACAGACAGAATGGAGAACAAAATGAAGAGAAGAAAGAAAAGCTGTCTGGAAAACGACGGAAAGATATTTCCTGTTGTCAATGGGATTTTTATGATTGTAATTTCGCTTCTGATGCTGTATCCGTTTTATTACTGCATGATTTCATCCGTCAGCGATAATTCGATGCTGACTGCTTTCCACGGAATCTTATTAAGACCACTTGGAAAAATTCAGTTTGGCGCATATCAGAAAGCATTTGAGCATCCGCTTGTATTATCAGGATTGAAAAATATTTTATTGATTCTGCTATTTGCATTGCCATTAAATATTGTAATGACATTGATCTGCGGCTATTTTATGGCCTGCAAAAATGTGCTGCTTCAAAAGCCAATTGTCATGTTTGTCTTATTTACCATGTATTTTAATGGTGGGATGATTCCAACTTATCTGAATATTCGTGACTTGGGATTATACAATACGTTGGCAGCACTAATCATACCTGGCTGTCTGTCTGTTTACAATGCGATTATCACGAGAACGGCAATCGAAGCGATCCCAGAATCTTTGACGGAATCAGCTAGACTAGATGGAGCTGGCGAGCTAACAATTATTTTCAAAATTATTCTGCCACTGTTAAAGCCAACCATTGCTGTGCTACTTTTGTACTATGGTGTCGGTCACTGGAACAGCTGGTTTCAGGCATCCATCTATATTAAGGACAATGATCTGTTGCCGCTTCAGAATATTTTGCGTTCGGTATTGATTGAGAATTCACAGCTTGTCGAAAACAATGCCGTTTCTGAGACTGGACAGGTCAGCAGCTACACAGAGACAATTAAATATGCGATTATTATGATCTCCACGCTTCCGATTATCTGTATTTATCCATTCCTTCAGAAGTACTTTACAAAGGGGGTTATGATCGGAGCGGTAAAGGGATAACGAAGAGAAAATGAAACGAAAAGGAGCGAGAAGACAATGCGATATTTTGATGATGAATACAGTGCTGCGGAGGCGGCACAAAATACACCGGCGGTACTCGAACTCATTGCACAGCGTTATTTAGCAGACAACCCGCCGCACCCATTTGTTTTTCATAGTTTTCGAAAAAATGTGTTTGCATGTACATCAGAAGGTCGTTTTGAATTTGATCTGAATCAAAAGTTTCCAGATGCCAAGCTTGGAGATCGTGTGGTAGTAGAGGCTGTTTTTTGGCAGGAAAATGATCGCAAGGAATACTTTGCTGTCAATTGCTTTGGACCAGTTACCATTGAATTTGTGCAGGATGTTTGCTTTCAAAGTGGGGTAGAGGAGGAAGTAAATAAGGCAATCCGCCGTAAAATTTCAGTGAACTGCAAGCGAGGCTGGAATCGGGTGCGCATCATGATGCAAAAAACACAGTCTGGCTTTGGTTGTCTGTTTGGTGTGAACGAACCAAAATGGCGATGGAAACCATTCTTTTCAAATGTGCCGGGTGAGGAACACAGTCTTGGCTTTCGGTATGCAAAGATTGGAGAAAATGGGGAGCTTGGCGAGTGGCTTCCCAAAAAGAACGAGGATCATCGAATCGGTATCTATGCGCAGGAGCGTATTTTTGAAAAAGTAATGGGATATGCGTATGCTGCGTGCAAGCTTACAGCCACAAAGACAAAAAATGCGATTCTCAGAATAAAAAGCGGTAAAGATACTGAGATTCGTGCATGGGTAAATGGAAAAGAGCTTTCAAAAATACAGCAAAATACGTGCGAAGAACTGCAGAAAGAGCAATGTGAAGAGCTGCAATTTGCAATAGAGAAGGTAGTTGAACCAGCTTTTCTTGTCATTGAAAGCAAACATATCAGCACAGAGTCCGGCTGGGGAGAGGAAATTGCGGCATCGGATGTTTCTGTGGAAGCTGCATTCCCCATTATGGGAACAAATGAAAAATGGCTTTATATCGGCCCTTTTAAAGAAGAAAACAAATCACTACAAGAGCAGTGGGATTTGTCACAGCTGTATTATGATGGCAGTCAGGCACGCTATTTTTGCTTGGATGAGCCTGATATGGTGATTCGTCCCGTCCTTGAAAACTTGTTGTTTGGACGATGGAATTATCCGCTTGGCGTGACGCTTTATGGAATGATGCGGACTGCGCGCTACTTGAAGGATGACCATTTGGAAGCCTATGTGAAGAAGCATATTGATGCCTGCACTCGGTTTTACGAGTATGGAAAATGGGATAAGGAGCAATATGGCTATCCAGAAATTAATATCCAACTTTTAAATATTTCAATGTTAGATGACTGTGGTTCCTTTGCCAATTGTATGCTGGAATATTATCTGGGCGGTGATGAAAAAATGCCGCAGGAGGTTCATTTAATTGTGCAGATGATCGGAACATATATCACGAAAAAGCAGGAACGACGCGAGGATGGCGCCTTTTACCGCATTTGCAAGGGCAATTTTATGGAGGATACGCTTTGGGCAGATGATCTGTATATGAGCATTCCATTTCTTTGCCGAATGTATCGCCTGACAAAAGAAGAGCGTTACCTGAATGATGCGGTGAATCAGATTCAGCGTTTTAGAGACTACTTATATATGGAAGACGAAAATCTGATGTCTCATGTGTATGACTTTAAGTATAACACCGCAACTCGTATGCCGTGGGGACGTGGAAACGGATGGGTTTTCTTTTCGCTAAGCGAGCTTCTTGCCGTATTGCCAGAGACGTATGCGCAAAAAGAAACATTAATTGATTTTTTCAGGTTGTTGGCAGACGGCTATATGGCGCGTCAGCGCGAGGATGGTATGTGGCCGCAGCTATTGGATCATCCAGAGTCGTATCCGGAAACATCATGCACCGCTATGTTTATCTATGGACTTAGCCGAGGGGTTCGTTTTGGTTGGTTAAAGGAGGAGCAACGATCATCTGCGCTTGCTTCGGCACAGAAGGGATGGAAGGCACTTACACAGATTTCTGTGGACAGCAGAGGAAATGTGTACGGCGTTTGCGAAGGCTCGGCCTATTCCTTTAAGCCGGAATATTATACAAAGGAGCTTGGATGGGTAAAGAATGATCCACACGGAACCGGAATTGTCATGTTGGCTGGTGTGGAATTGCAGATGGCAAAACAGACACAGGAGATGGAAGAATGAAGCGGGCAGCATTGATTGTAGCCGGAAATTTTTTACTTGCAGCAGCGGCCTTTTTGTTTATTGAACAATCGGGCCTTCTGTGTGGCGGAACAACCGGTATTGCACTATTTGTCAAAAGCATGTTCCATGTACCACTCGCTGTTACCGTTTTGATTTTTAATATTCTGATGCTGGGATTGGCATTTGTGTTTTTAGGACCAAGATTAGCAGGATCTGCAATTGTCAGCTCGCTTCTCTATCCATTTTGTCTGCAAATTTTAACATTATTTGCACCATCCTATGTTTTTTCGGATCCATGGATCAATGTACTTTTTGGCGGTGGATTGATGGGCTTTGGAATCGGAACGGTGCTTCGTGCTGGTGCCTCCTCAGGAGGAATTGACATACCGGCATTGATTTTAAATGCGAAGGTAGGCGTTTCAGTCTCGGCTGTTTTGTACAGTATGGATATGATCATTCTGGCACTGCAGCTTGTGTATGCACAGCCAACGCGCTTGCCGTACAGTATCGTGATGGTGCTATTGTCATCCACGATGGTAAATGTGGCAATGACGATTGGAAAGAATCAAATACAGGCAACGATTATTAGCAACTGTCCACAGATTTTGGTGGAACGCATTCAAAAAGAATTAAAGCGAGGTGCTACGTATTTGCAGATCGTGACAGGCTATCGTCTTGAAAAAACACAGGCTGTATTTTGCACGATCTCGGCCAGAGAGCTTTCTGGTTTGAAAAATATTGTGCGAGAAGAGGATCCAGAGGCATTCATGACATTCGTGACAGCTAAAGAAGTTCAGGGCAGAGGATTTACATTAAAGAAGGAATAAGAGCAGAACAACAGTAAGACAAACTAGCAGTAAGGCAATCATAAGATGGAATACTAGTAAGTCAGAATAACAGTGAGGAGGGTAGGCACATGTATTATGCAGAAAAAGAACAGCTGATGAGGCGTGAGCAAATTGTAAAGTTGACGATGGAGCATTTAACAATTGAACTGAATGAAAATAGTCAGCCAGTAGCGGGAACTTTTCCGTATTCGCTGCGTTTAATGCTTCATCTGGCAATGACTTGTTTGGAAGAAGGATCTGAACAAAATAGAAAAATAGCGGATTCAATTTTAAAAAATTGGCTGCCAAATCAAGGTTTTTGCCATTTTTCACCGTTTTTGTGTATGGAAATTTTCTTTCGCTATTGTGATCGCTTGAGCGAAGAAGTAAAAAGAAATATGGATTTATACTGTGAACGATGGATTGATGCGCTCACAGAGCCAGAATTAGAGGTGATTGGCTGCAATGATAATTATCCGCTTATGGCGGCCGCAGCGCTTCTTGGAGGTGCACTGCGCTATAAACGTTTCGATTTGTTGCAGGCAGTGCAACTTCGCATGGATCAGTTGGAGAAGCTGTTAAAAAGACGCGGATTTACATCAGAATACACAAGTAATACGTATACGCCGATTCAGGCACTTTGCCTGTCTGAGATTGCAGAATTTGCAATGCATCCGCAATTGTTTGGAACGGATTCTGATTCGTATTCGGATGAAGAAAAAACAGTCTTGAAACGAATCAGCAAACAGGCACTTGATGCGGAGGCAAGGGTTCATATGGATCTTTTGATGCATATGCATTGGGAAACTGCGCAACTTGGCGGAGCATGTTCACGCGGATATGCGAGGGATACGGCAGCATCCTTTTCTCATGCGCGTTTTGTCTACTATATGCTGTATGGCGATGAGTTGACTGTCAATCCAGTTCCAGCAGTGATGGAATCAGATGCGGATTTTTATGGAAGAATCACGCATAAAGATGATGATTTTCTTCGCTTGATGTTTGCATGGCATGCGATGGTGCTGTATCATTGCCCATGTGAATTAGCTGAGTGGGCGAAAAACAAAACGTACCCGTATACGATAATCGGAACAGCAGAGAGTGTCAGCGGACGAGACAATCCGCCTGTTTCCTGTGCACCAGCACCGTCGTCTCTTATGCCGGCATATTGGGAGTACCCAGAGCATGTAAATTTGCTCACTACCTATATGACAAAGACATATTGCCTTGGAACGGCACGCTATGGTTGGTTGGGCGGACTACAGTCCCATAATCTTCAGCTGCTTTACAAGAAAGCACTTTCAGAATACACCCAAAATTCAGAAAAGAGCTATGGAGAGGCTTATGCAAAGAACATAGGACAGCGTCAGGTAGGAGCACTGTTTACTCGTTATGTCATTAACGATCATGAAATTTTTGGTGATGATGGCTATCAAAATTGGGAACTTGGCATATGTGTTACGATGCAGAAGGAAAATACAGCGATTGCATTATATTCACCGCGTATGTTGTATGATCGTGATATAACGAGCTTGAAGCTGACGGTAAATATTACCGACCTGTTTGGAGATGGGGTAGATGAAATCCGCATTGGAAATAGAACACTTCCGAACCTTGTCGGAGCATCGACACTGGATGAGTGTGTCTATGTAAATTGTGGAATGATATTTGTATGCCTAAAGCCATTGATGCAAAGACACGTAGATCGTACCGTACGTTGCACGGTCAAGAAAGTGAATAAAATGATTGAGATCGCTTTTTACAATTATAAGGGAGAAAAGCGTAACTTTGATCGGATGGAGCTTGGAACAATCGCAAATGGTGTGGCAGTTGAAGTGCGTCAATCATCCGAATATGCCGATTTTGATGCATTTTGTCAGACTATGAAGCCAAGGGTGACAGATGAAGCCTTCACCTATTTTGGAAGAGGAGTACGAAAGTTCTTTTATGAGAATGATGGCCGGACAATGGAATGCGAATATTCTCCACTGAGTCTTCAAATGCGTTATGCGATGGCAGATGGTGAAGTGATTGAAGAGCCAAAGTTAACCATGGACACGGCATGCATTAAATTAGATTAAGAGCAGAGATTATGCGCAAAGTTAAAAAAACACAAAGAACGAATGTTTTTGAAAAATTACCAACCTGTAAAAGGTTACAGTTCCCAGAGTATGATATTGCAAAAATTAAGCAAGTGTAAATAATCAAAGTATTTTTCAAGTCCGCTTGATGCTAAAATGATGGCATCAGGCGGATTTTTGCTTGCGCTATTAATATGGAAGGAATGGAAAAATATGGAGACAAGTAGAAAGCAAGAAACAGGATTAAAAGAAGAACAGAAATGGGAACGGATCGCATTAGGCGTCTGGAAGGTGCGTTTTGGAACACCATCTGCGTACACTCCAACTGCGCACAGAAGTAATGAAATCAAGACGGAAGCGCTGTCAGTGCTTTCGGCAGAGCAGGGCGCAGAGCCACAACTTCCGTTTGGCACAGATGATGTTAATATCAAGCAGACAACACATGGAATCGTGGTGACACTTCCGATGAATACAAGTGAGGATATCTTTGGATTTGGCTTGCAGCTTCAGAGCGTCAATGCAGCGGGAAGAAAACGCTACATAAAGGTAAATTCAGACCCGAAGATGGATACTGGAGAGAGTCATGCACCTGTTCCGTTCTACGTGTCAACTGCCGGATATGGTTTATTTGTGGATACATATCGCTATGCGACATTTTATATGGGAACAAGTGCAGAAAAAGGTGCCTCTGCAATGAAAAAAGAGGTTAATAAGCCGCATAAGGAGTTCAGCGAGTCGGCGCTGTATGCATTTAAGCGAGCAGAGGAAGAGCGAAAGGTAATCATTGAAATTCCATCAGAAAGTGGTATTGATCTGTATTTTTTTGCAGGCGATATTAAGACGGCAGTTCAGCGTTACAATTTGTTTTCAGGCGGCGGCTGTGAAGTTCCAATGTGGGGACTTGGCATGTGGTACCGCGTATATGGCGGCAGCGATCAGGAGCATGTGAAAAAATTGGCATCACAGTTTCGAGAGGAGAAGATGCCGATTGACGTGCTTGGATTAGAACCTGGCTGGCATTCTCATTCGTACTCCTGTACCTATGAGTGGAGCAATCTTTTCCCAGAGCCGCAAGACTTGATTGATGAGCTGACTCAAAAAAACTACCATATCAATTTGTGGGAACACGCATTTGTCTACCCGGCAGCAAAGATTTACGATAAGCTGGTTCCATACAGCGGCGATTATGAAGTGTGGAATGGTCTTGTGCCAGATTTTTCAATGGAAGAGACTTGTAAGATCTTTGGTGACTGGCATGAAAAGGAGCTGATCGACAAGGGAATCACCGGATTTAAGCTCGATGAGTGTGATAATTCAGATTATAATCCGCCCTGTTGGTCCTTCCCAGACAGCACCGAGTTTCCAGGAGGAATGGACGGTGAGCAGATGCACAATGCAATAGGACTTCTTTATCAGCATATGCTTGAAAAAGTATTTCATAAGAAAAATATCCGTACATTCTCACAGGTTCGTTCCTCTGGTGCACTCGCAGCGCCAATGCCGTTTGTGCTGTACTCCGATCTTTATAGCCATAAAGAGTTTATCCGCGGTATGGTAACGTCATCGTTTTCAGGACTTTTGTGGGCACCAGAAGTGCGCGACTGTGCAAATGGTCATGATCTGCTTCGCCGTGTGCAGACGGTTTGCTTCTCTGATCATGCATTATTGAACTGCTGGCGAATTCCAAATGCACCGTGGAAGCAGGTTGACATTCAGAAGAATTTAAACAATGAGCTGATGGAGGATGCACCGTATTACACAGATGAGTGCCGTAAACTTTTTGAGCTTCGTATGTCACTTGTGCCGTATCTGTACAGCGCATTTGAGGATTATCAAAAAACAGGACTTCCACCAGTGCGCGCCGTAGCAATGGAGTATCCTAAGGATGAGGCAGCGAGAAATTTGGATGATGAATATTTCTTTGGAAAGGATCTTCTTGTATGCCCGTTGACACTTGAGGATGGAACTAGCCGTGAGGTTTATCTTCCAGAAGGTAATTGGTACAATTTCTTCACAGGCGAGAAGATCGAGGGTGGAAGACGTATTATGATAGAAGCTGACTGGAATGAGATGCTTATCTTTGCTCGTGAAGGTGCATTGATTCCAATAGCAGCACCAGTGATGTGTGTCACAGAGGATACCGTGTTTGATATAACGATAAAGAGTTTTGGAACAAATAGGACGGGAAGCTGTGTGCTGTATGAAGATGATTTTGTATCGTTTGATTATGAATCTTTGGCTGCAAAGAAGCAGATTAACGTCACTGTCGGTGACAATGGTGAATTTATCGTATCTGGTGCGAAAACAAGTACAAAATATCACTTTTTGAACTGTATCGTAAAAGATTGAACTGTAAAGTAAGATATTTATAAACATCTGCGCCTTGTAAAACGGGCGCAGAATTTGTTATGAAATCTAACGGACTGTAAAAGGCGGTAGCTTTTGGGATTTTTTTTCATCAAAGAGTGCGCTACAATGCAGACAAGAAAACAAAAAGAGAGGTGGAGCTTTATGAAAGCAAAAACAAAAACAAACCCTCGCAGTAAAAAGGGGGATGGTATCATCAAAAATCTTCTGTATGATATCCGCTACAATCCATATCTGTGTCTGTTGGCACTACCGGCAGTCATCTGGTTCTGCGTATTTTCTTACGCACCATTAGTGTATTTGATAGCTTCCTTTAAGAAGTACTCAGCCGTTAAGGGACTGTGGGGAAGTGATTGGGTTGGCTTTAAGAACTTTAAGGCATTCTTTGGTTCCAAGAACTTCTATACGGTAACGTTTAATACCTTATATTTAAATGCACTTTTTATTATCAGTTCCATGCTGGTATCAATTTTGATTGCAATTGCACTTTCTGAGGTATCAGGAAAGTGGTTTAAGAAGATTACACAGTCAGTTGTCATTCTGCCGCACTTTATTTCATGGACAGTCGTTGCACTTCTCTGTGAGGCACTTTTAAAGACAAACAATGGTTTTATTAATAACATCTTAGCAACATTGGGATTTGAGAGAATCAACTTCTATCAGAATGCAGATGTATGGCCGGCACTTCTTACATTCTTAAAAGTATGGCAGGGTGCAGGTTATGGCTCTATTGTGTATCTGGCAACTATCACAGGTCTTGATCAGGAGATGTATGAGGCTGCCAGAGTGGATGGTGCAACAAGAGGTAAATGTATCCGTTACTTGACACTTCCTTTGTTAAAGTCAACTGCAGTCATGCTGTTTATCATGAGCATCGGAAAAATCTTCAATGGTGATTTCGGTATGATATACAACTTGGTATTAAATAATACCATGCTGTACCGTACAACAGATGTAATTGATACATATGTATACCGTATGTTAGTTGAGTCAAGTAACATCGGACAGTCTTCTGCGGTATCCTTGTATCAGTCTATTATGGGTCTTGTGATCGTTCTTGGAACAAATGCATTAACGAAGAAGTTAGACCCAGATTCTGCATTATTCTGATGAGGGAGGGAAAGTAAAATGGCAAAGAAAGAAAAACAAAAGAAGCAATATGATGCGAAAAAGCATATTCAAATGACAGGAAGCGACCGTGTGATGAATGGAGGCTTTTATCTGTTTATCACAGTGTTCTCGATCATTTGTCTGATTCCGTTTTTGTTAGTTTTAGGTTCCTCATTTACTGCAGAGCGTGCATTGACACAGAATGGTTACAATATCTGGCCGTCTGAGTTTTCGCTGGATGCGTACAAGCTTGTATTCGTCAGTGGCGATATCCCGCAGGCATACCTTATAACTGTTGGAACAACAATTGTCGGAACTTTTTTCTCAATGGTATTTACATGTGGTGCGGCGTATGCGATGTCTGTAAAGAATTTTAAATCAAGAGGCGTGCTGGCACTGTTTATTTACTTTACTATGCTGTTTAACGGCGGTTTAGTAGCAAATTACCTTCTGACAACAAAGTTTTTACATTTGCAGAATAACATTCTTGTTTTGCTGCTTCCTAGCTTTTGTAATGCATGGAACATTCTTCTGATGAGAAATTTCTTCAGCGGAATTCCAGCTTCTCTTGCAGAGTCTGCAAAGATTGATGGTGCAAACGATATCACAATTTTGATTAAGATTATAATTCCGATTTCCCTTCCGGGAATCGCTACGATTGGTTTATTCTACGCACTGACATACTGGAATGAGTGGTATAAGTGTCTTCTGTATATCGACTCCAGCCACAGCCAGTACTACACCTTACAGTATTTGATTCAGCAGATCTTACGTCAGGTAAACTATGCAGCAAACCAACCGGCAGAGGCAGTAGGTCTTAATTCGCTTACACTTCCGACTTATGCATATCGTATGGCAACCATAATCGTTGCAATTGGACCAATTATCCTGCTGTATCCATTCTTACAGAAGTATTTTGTACAGGGTCTGACAGTTGGTTCCGTAAAGGGCTAAGAGAGAATAATAAGCAGAAATGCAATGTAATTGTAATAAAAAGGATAAGAATTGAAAGCATAAAAAAGAGCATCCGTCAGGGTGCTCTTTTTGCGTGATGGAAAAGTTTCAAGTAATTTAAACTCGTTGAATTTACTGCGCATTCTGTTTCTTTTCTTTTCGGTACTCATTTGGCGTGGTGCCCATATGCTTTTTAAAGAATGTGAAGAAATAGTTCTTTGTTGAAAATCCAAGTTGATCGCTGATATCTTGAAGACTTGTGTTTGTGTCTGCAAGAAGATGGCAGATCAGTTCAAGTTTTTTTTGAATGATGTAGTTTGAAAGTGAATCGCCAGTGTTTTCCTTGAAAATGCTTCTAAGATAGTTGACGGATAGATGAACCTCGCCTGCTAAGAAGACAACGGAAAGATTTGGGTTAGACAAATTGGAATCAACTATCTCTAAAATTGTATGAATAAGCTCTGGCTTTTCGCTGCTGTGGCTCTTAATCTCCGCCAGCTCTTCAATGTCTTGTTTTCCACGATTCAGAAGATAATTTTGAATCGTGTTGATGTCGAGCTGAGTTAAAATGGCGATCTCCCAGGGGAGCGTCTGAACCATCAGATCATTTGCATTTTCAAAACGTTGCATTGCAACCTCAAACTGAAGAATAGAGCGAATCGTCTGATCAAGATGAAATTGCCTAATAACATTGAATAAGTCAGTCAGTGTATTTGAGAATACGTCAAAATCTGTATTTTTTAGAGCTGCGATTACGGCAGAATCCAGTTCATATGGATAATGCTCGGCTGCTGGCGATGGCAGAGAGAGTTCATCAGCAAAGTGGATGGAGCCATCTCCAGTAAGGAAACGTCGATTCAATGCATCCTGCGCGCTGCGATGGGAGAATGACAATTCATCTAGGTCTCTTACACGCTCACTGACACCGATTGACAATGTAATTTGGAAGGTACTCTGCATAAATTTCTGTCCTTCAAGTAAAATGCTTCGCAGTGTCTCATTTGTTGCATCATCGTGATTGACAAAATAGATAACGTTTGGGAAGAACATATCCATATTTATAAAGAGAACCTTAGATTCCATTAGCTCATTAAAAACATTGCTGATGGAGTAGCGAAGAAGACCAATTCCGCCGGAATCCTCCTTTTGTCTGGAGGAAAAGTCGATGCTGATGACAACGATTTGGCTATATGCGTGGCAGAAATACTGGTTTAGTGCTTCGTATTCCTGCGGATAAATCTGGTTTGCATTGCTTCCATTTGTAAGAAGACGTTTTAATGTAATGCGATCCTTTTCCTTTAGCCAGTTGTTGCTCATCGCCTGAAGGCGTGCATTTGCTGTAGTGATATTTTGGTAAATGCCTGACAAATACGTAAAATCATCCATACCTGCAGTTTGTACAGTTGTTTCAGTAAGTGCAGAGCTGTTTGTAATCGTTTCCTTGAACTTGCGAAATGGTTTATATACAACTATACTGACTCCAAAAGTAACGAGCAGACCGAGTACGATGAAACATACACCATAAAGCAGCACAACCCAGATCAGATGATTTGATGTGTAGAGTGCATTTTGATTGAATACAGAGTAATATGTCAAATTCATGCCGCTGTTATGTAAATAGACAACTCGACTTTTTAGCAGTCCAGAACCTTCCAAGAAATAACCAGTTTTTGAAACACGCTCTGTAATTTTTTTGTAGGTATCATCATCATTTACATTTGTACCCCACAGTTCTGGGTCAGATGAAATAAGCACATCACCATCACCACAGACCTCAAGGATGTTGATATAATCGCTTGACTCGAGCTGAATCATTTCCTCATAAGCATCACAGTCAATGTTTACAATAATTGCACCTAGCTTTGAAGTATGGATAATCAGTGAAAATACGCGCTGAGAGGCAAATTTAGGACCGCGGGACACCCATCTAGGCAGACCATAGTAAAAAGCAATGTTCGGTGTGTGTTCCTGCAAAAAGGTGAAAAGCTCCTGATCATAGTGTGCTTCTATTGGACTGCGGTTATAGGCATCAAGTACAGTTTCAGTTCGAAAATTAATGAAATACAGAGAGTGAATCAGAGAACTGGTCTGCTTCATCTGATCATAAATTTTTCGCCCCTGTAATCCTGTTGTTTGCGTATAATCAGTGGAATACAAAAGCGCTGACATATCGGCATCTTCCATAATTTTAAAGCAGCTGCTGGCGATATCCTGCAGTACAGATTGATTTAGCTGGTAGGCACGGTTGATGCTTCGCTCCTGCATATCAGATAGTGTATGCCTGTAGTCATCATTTACATAGTATGTGATTAACGCAGAAAAGAGCAAAAATAAAGCAGCCGATACTAGTGCGTATGTGTGAAAAAGCTGTTTAAAATAAGAGTGCTTTTTTAGCTCTTGCCGGTATAGCGTGAGAGGGGAGTGATGTTGTTTCATAAAAAACCATACCTTTCCGTTCTATGTGTAGTTTTTTGCCGAACTTAATTATTGTAATTGTATCATTGGTACAAAAGTTTGACAAGCATTTGCATCTTAAAAAATGAACTTCAATTTTCAACACTGGGAAAAATAGTTAAAAAATCAACTCATAGTGCATTTTTATACTTTTTATACGATTTAGCATTCATTCTATATGATAAATGAGGGAGAGCAACAGTAAATAGTATAAATGCTACTGAAAAGCACAGTCTGTTAGTTTGTGGTGTTGAAAATCCAAAATTTTTAGCTAAAATGGAGCCATACCCAAACAGGGAGCCCCAAGAGGGGACAAACCAGAAAGGCGGATTATAAGAATGAAGAAGATGACAGGAAAAATGGCAATGGCGATGGCAGGTCTGATGGCGTTTGGTACAATGGGCACAGGCGTAACTGCAATGGCAGCAGAAGATGGAGACGTGGTAACAATCAAGTTTATGCATAAGGGACCAAAGCCAGACAACTGGGATGCTGTATATGCAAAGTACGAAGAAGAGTACATGGATGAGGTTGGCGTAGCACTGGACATCACATGGGTTGAGCATGCTGATTATAAGGATAAGTTAAACCTTGAGATTACAAGTGGAAATGACTGGGATCTTGTTTTTGACGCATCATGGGTTCAGTTAAAGAATCTGGCACCAGAAGGCTATTATGCAGACCTTTCTTCCTATTTTAACAATCCAGATGAGTATCCAGGACTGGCAAAGGCATTCTCAGAAGAAGTAATGGAAGCAAATATTTGGTTCGATAAGATGTGTTACATTCCACTGTTTGAGACCTATGGAAATGGTATTCCAGTCGTATGGTACAGAAAAGACTGGGCAAAGGATTGGGGTGTAGGAACAGATGGTCAGATCAACAGCTATGATGAGATGGAGCAGTACTGGCAGGCAGCAAAAGATGCAGGTGTTATTCCTTACGGTGCAACTCAGGCAAGAGGTTTCTTCCAGCAGCTTTCTGTTCGAGGTGAAGCACAGGAAGGATCTGCACAGGCTGGACTTCAGTCATTCTCATCTGCAGGCTTGACCATTTGGACTTATGTAAAAGATGGCGAGCTGGTAGGCTATGCAGTAGAAGGCTCCGGCGATGAGAACTTTAAGGATTTCCCAGAGGGATGGAATCATGATTTTGGTGCTGACCGTTATGAAAAGTTTGCCAATTGGCAGGATGCAGGTTATATTGATCCGGATTCCCTGAGTGTAACTGATTGTGGTACACCGTTTGAGGCTGGTCTGAATGCATCTATCGTTGGTACACTGGATGATTACGTAGCAGATATGAAATATGTAGACTCCTGGAAGGCAGCAGGAGATGATGATGCAGAACTGGGTTACTTTGTATACGTAGATTCGATCCGTGATAAGGAAGAGGGAGCGATTCCAACTGACCGTTCAGGTAATAATGGTCTGGCTATTCCAACAACCTCCACAAAGATTGATGCAACGATGAAGTTCCTTGACTGGATGTTTGGCTCTCAGGAAGCACACGATCTGATTCAGTATGGTATTGAAGGAACAGATTTTGCGTATGGCGAGGAAGAAGGAACAGTAGATGTTCTGAGTGATTACAATTCTCAGTTTGGTGGATATGGCATGACTTGGAATCCGACCTATGCGCTTCTTGGAACATACTATGATGATGAGACACTTGCTTACAGACGTTATGAACTGGAAGATTCCACATTTGTAACCATGCCTGTAACTGGTTTCCACTTTGATACCTCTGATGTTGATTTAGCTACCTCTGTTGCACAGTGTAAGGCTGTTACCGATATGGTTGCAACTGTTAAGCTGCATGGTATCCGCGTAGATGGCTATGGTAACTCCTACGATACAATTAAAGAGATGTTGAAGGCAAATGTTGACGAGGCTATGGAGAATGGCGGACAGGAAGTTGTTGATGCACTTGTTGAGCAGCTGACTGCGTATCTGGCAAGCAAGTAAAACAAAATTTAAAATCGAAATAAGTAACGCGAAGGCGGGCGGTGTGTGAAAGAAATACCGCCCGCTTTTTACATAGGGAGGACAGGCAGAATGATCTTGGATGATAATGGCTTTTTTTACCGAGGGCTTTTTCAGTATAATAAAAATACAAAAGATTACTTTCACAATCCAGTACTGGCAGTGTGCCTGACATATGAGGCAGAGAAACTGCCGTTATTTGTCACCGTTGAAATGACGCTGGAAAAGCTAATCGGCAATGCAAGTGTACATCGCACTCTTGTTACGGCACAGGTGTGCATGACAAAGAGCAGACAGTGGTTTTATTTAAGAAAAGAAGATTTTTCCTTGCCGCTTTCGCGGTCGCGTGAGTATCGTTTTGTAAGGCAGATTCGAATCTATGCAAAGCAGGATGGGCAGCAAACTATAGCAGAGGAATGCGCAAGTATCTTGTTTGATGAGTCTAAAGCAGCTATAAATATTTCCGACGAGAAGAAATGTAACAATGTGCTTTTTGTCGAGGCACTTTCCTTCCAGAAATCTGATGGTATTAGTATCAGTACGCCAGTGTGTTCAAAGTGGACAAAGCCAGGCGAAACAATTGAGTATTCGGTTACGATAGAAAATGAGTGCAGGACACCTGTTATGGTTCATCTGTCAGCAGAGGACGATGGCTGGAAAGAGTTAAAGCCACAGATTAAAATTGCGGATGGATCAGAATCAGGAATGCAGATTTCAGATTCAGATGGTGGTTGGCTGCATTTGGAAACATCAGAAAGCAAAAATGTGACAGTAACTATTTCTATGACTGATACACTTGCACCAGGCGGCTGTGAGAAATTTCCAATTCATGCGAAGTGGAAAGTAATTGGAAATACAGACGAAAAAAACGAGGGAGACAGTACAATTACACTGTATGCAATGCGAAAATTACCTCACCCATGCGTTATTTTCGATGATGATCTATTAAATGAAATTCGGCAGAAAATCGGCCATGCAGATTGGGCAAAGGCAGCATATGAAAAGGCATATAAGGCATCAGAGGAATGGTCGTATCCATCAATTGATTTTAACAAAGACTATTTGTTTGACACTTCTCATGCGCATCATGCAAGAGACTGTGCAATTATATATCAGATCAGCGGCGAGATTCGTTTTGCACAAAAAACAGCAGCATTTTTAAGAGAGTGGAGTGCACCAGATGGATATCGCAGACTTCCACGTGCCGGTAATCAGGAGCTTGTGCATGATGGAGAGTTTTTTAAAAGTGCAGCTTGTGCATATGATTTGATCTATGACTGGGATGGTTGGACAGAAAAAGATCGAGAGAATATCGAGCAGACAATGCGTTTTTATATGGAATATATTGATGCAGAGATTTGCAGCGGTGAGGCATCAAACTGGCTGCTTGCTGAGATTGCAGGAGCTGTTTACAGTGCAGCTGCATTAGGTGATAAGGAGTGTATGGAGCGTTTCTTATATGGACCGGGAGGTGCTGCCGACGAACTAGCAAAGGGTGTGCTTGATGATGGTTGGTGGTATGAGGCTTCCATCGGCTATAATTTGATGTGTGCAGGACTTATGTCAGAAATATCGGTGGTAGCATTACACTTTGGCATGAATTTTAAGGATATTAAGGTTACACCAGCTTACCGCAGAACAAACTGCGTGGCAGAGGCACGCTTTGATGGTCTGTCCAATGATATCTGGGGTGAAAATACAAAAAACTACAGAAGCATTGAGATGCTGTGGGACAGTCTGATTACTTTCTATGATTATCGAGGAGTTGTTATGGGAATCAATGACTCTGCCGAACAAAAAAGCAATGCGCAGACAAAGGCATTTTATAAGCTTGATTATGAATTGGCTTATCGCTTGTACAAGAAGCCAGAGTATGCTTATATGATTTCAAGACTTGGCGATGATGAGCGAAATGTATTGTTTGGAGAAGAGGTGCGTCCTACATATGAGTTAGACGAGCTTCCATATGAAAAGAGCTGCTATGCGCAGAATGCAGGATCTGTTGTGCTTCGTTCCCATAAAAAGGATCGTCCAATCCGCGAGCAGATTCAAGTCGGACTCAAATATGGCTCTCATGGCGGTGCACATGGTCACTATGACAGAGCAAGCATGAATGGACTTATGCGTTATGGCCGTTCTCTTACAAATCCAGAAAATATCTGGTACAGCTATCATACCTTCATGTATAAATTTTATTGTCAGACGTCAATCACTCACAATATGGTCACGGTCGATCTCAAGCAGCAGGAAGCCGCACCGCCAAAGCAGCTTTTGTTTTATACAGGTGATGCAATGCAGGCATTTGGTGTCGAGAATAACAGCAGATGGAGCTATCCGCCGTATGGCGGCTGGCCGGTAGGCAAGCAAAAGACAATTGAAGAGCGCCAGTGGATGGAGGGTAGGAGCTTTCCAATTCCAGAAAAGCATCCAGAGTATGCAGTGCGAAGCGGCTTCACAGAGCCCGTTATTACAAGACGAGTAACTGTCCTTACAGATGATTATGTTGTTAACTTTGATTATGCAAAGAGTAGTCAGCCAGAGATCAATCATGATTTCCAATGCATTTACCATCTGCAGGGTCTTAAAAAAGTGGATGATGCGCTGTCGATTGAGCGTCATACTGCGCAGTTGTCCGATGATCCGCTTGGAAGTGCACAATTTATCACAGACTGTGATTGGTATGAGACAAAGAATGGGGTAAAAGAAGGCAGTCAAGCAGTCGACGGAATAAAAGATAAAGCTGCTATAAAATTCCAGTTTCATACTGAGTATGCAGAAAAGAAAAATAATTTCTGGCGATACGACTGGAAGTGGCAGAATCGCACAGCATATAACGAGTACGGAACACTTGATACCGATCTGTATTTTGTTTCGATGAAGCAAGATGACAGTATGCAGTTTGCCATTGCCTGCCCACCAGAATTTGCTCTTGTAAATAAGCGTTTGTACTGGAAGGTATGCGCAGTAATGGAGAAAGATAAGGCATCTGGTGAACAGGAAGTTGTTCTCGAAGAGGGAAAATTTGGTGCATGGATTCTTGGGAAAGAGACTGTTGATGTTGCACTTGACGGTGTGAAAAAGTTGTATTTAAAGGTATTTACCGAGGATGGCCGTCAGGGCGATTTGTACGAGTATGAATCACTTAAAACCATTTTCTGGGGCGATCCAGTTATTGAGACAACAGACCATCAGAAGCTTGCGATGGCAGACTTAGCTTACACTTGTGAAAATACCGATGAGGGATGCGGTTTCGGAAAAGACTATGAGGGCGGTCGTGTGACCATACAGGCAGAGGAGTTTGATAAAGCTATTCCAGCAGAGCCGAGAGACAAGAAGAAGTGGGGAGTTATCACGCTTGATCTGGAAGGACTGAATGCGGCACGCTTCCATGCAGTAATCGGTGGTGATTATCCGGTTGGTGACGAAAGTGGCAAGAGACGTACTGTTTTCCAGCAGCAGACAGGCACCAGCGCATGTTTTGCAAGTGTCATTGAGCCACATGAAGGCGATGCAATGGTACAGTCTGTGCAGTATGCAGGAGCGTGGAGCATCAAAGTAACACTTGTAGATGGCAGAGAGCAGATTATTTCTGTAAAGGGAATTGAAAATACGCAGGAAAGTGACACGACGAAGAATAGTGTCCGAATTTTGTTAGAAGAATATCAGGAAGAAACACTTATAAGAAGTGAGGAGACAGCCAGATGAAAGTAAAAAATCCGATCTTAAGAGGTTTTTATCCAGACCCGTCCATAGTTCGGGTGGGGGATGATTATTACATAGCAAATTCAACTTTTGAGTGGTGGCCGGGCGTAAGCCTCCACCATTCAAGAGATCTTGTGCACTGGGAGAAATTGCCGTCACCATTAAATCGCCAGTCACAGCTAGACCTGCGCGGTGTTGGTGCCTCACAGGGCATATGGGCACCATGTCTTACCTATGACAATGGAACATTTTATTTGGTTTATACCGTGGTAAAATCTTTTTATTGCAACATGTACGATACTGCCAATTTTCTTGTGACTGCCACTGACATTCTTGGTCCATGGTCAGAGCCAATTGCACTCAACAATTTTGGATTTGATCCATCGCTGTTTCACGATGACGATGGAAGAAAATATATGGTCAGCATGGTGACTGATCATCGCGTGCCGAAAAAATATGTAGGGCGTCTTGTATTGCAGGAGTATGATGACGAGCAAAAGAAGATGGTAGGACCTGTCAGGGAAATTTTCTGCGCAGATAAAGTCTATCTGGAAGGTCCGCATATTTTCAAGCGAAAGGATTGGTATTATCTGTTTGCAGCAGATACTGGAACCGGAGAATTGCACGGACAGTCGATTCTTCGCTCCAAAAATGTCTGGGGATCATATGAGTGGTATGAGGGAAATTCTATTTTGACAGCAAGAGAGCATCCAGATTTCCTGCTTCAAAAATCTGGACACTGCGATCTTGTTGAGACACAAAACGGTGAGTGGTATGCAGTTCATCTGTGTGGTCGTGCACTTGAGAATAGAAATCCAATGGATGCACCGCGCTTTGCAGGGGCAAGACGTTACACACTAGGAAGAGAAACGTGTATACAGAAAATGAAATGGACAAAGGACGACTGGCTGGTGTTGGCAAATGGAACAACGCTTCCTGATTTGGAGACAGAGGTGCCGGATGAACTAGCTGACAAGGCTCAGGCAGAGCAGAAAAATCAGCAGAAGCAGCACGATCAGCAAGAATTTGGTGATGGCATGTTTGATGATTTTGATGATCCGTCAGGTCTGTCGGTGGTCTATCAGACACTTCGCCAACCGCTAACACCGGGCTATTGGTCACTCACCGAGCGTTCTGGCTATTTACGTCTTCGTGGACAGGAAGGTCTTTCCTCAAAATTTAATCAGAGTCTGATCGCAAGAAGATGGGAAGAGTTTTGCTTCGAGACTGCGACATGCGTGGAGTTTGAGCCAGAGGTGTTTAAGCAGATGGCAGGACTGATTTTGATGTACGATCAGGACAACTATTTTTATCTGCATGTCACATTTGATGAGGATGAGGGAAAATGTATCACACTGTTAACTGCAGAGAATAAAAAATATGAATATCCTGCTGGTTTTGTGCCGATTGAATCAGGAAAACCAGTCTATTTAAAGGCAGCCGTTGACTACGACAAGGCGCAGTTTTTCTATGCGGTAGGTAATCAAAATTATCAGGCGATTGGTCCAGTGCTCGATGCAAGCATTTTGTCAGACGAGGCATGCAACGAAGGATGGTTTACAGGAGCAATGGCAGGAATTTGTTGTCAGGATCTAACTGGATTTGGAAAAGCCGCAGATTTTGATTGGTTCTCATATAAAAATGTGTAATTGATCAGAACTTTACAAAAATGATTTTGCAAATGAAATTCTGAAATCTTACAATACTATTGAACTTGAGGAAAAATAAAATGGCAGTTTATAGAGCAAAGGAATTTGGCGCAAAAGCAGATGGCGTCACAAAAGATACCGCAGCGATTCAGCGTGCGATTGATATCTGTGCGCAAAATGGCGGCGGACGTGTGCTGGTTGAGGATGGCACATTTTTAAGCGGAACCTTATATTTAAAGAGCTATGTCTATCTGGAAATTGCAGAGTCGGCACTGTTAAAGGCAAGCCCAGAGATTTTTGATTATGGGACAGACACGCATCACAATCGCTACCGCAATGAGACCGAATTGGATCGTTGCTTTTTGTTCGCACAAGATGCAGAGGATTTTGGTCTGATTGGATATGGAATGATTGATGGTAACGCGGAAAGCTTTCCAAATGCAGGGGATAAATATCGTCCGATGATGTTACGCCTTCTGAACTGTAAGCAGTTTCATCTGGAGCATCTGCGTTTGATGAATGCCGCAGCGTGGACAACGTGTTTTCTTGACAGCGAGTATATCTGGGTACATGGTGTGGATATCCGAAATGAAAAACGCTACAATGGTGACGGACTTGATTTTGACGGCTGCCGTCATGTGTGGATATCTGATTGTCACATAAAAGGAACTGATGATAATTTATGCCTGCAGTCAAGTGGCCAGACAACAGAGGATATTCATATCACAAACTGCGCATTTACATCCGTGTGCGCAGGCATTCGCATCGGTTTAAAGTCTATTGGTGATATTCAAAATGTCGTGATCAGCAATTGCACGATGCATGGAATTTATCGCGAGGGAATTAAGATTGAGTGTACCGAGGGCGGTGTGATTTGTGATATTTTGATCGAAAATGTTACGATGCGAAATGTGCGAAGACCACTATATTTCTTGCTGAATCAGCGCTTCGAGCCAGATGATCTGGGAAGTTCTGTGGAGCTTACTGCGATGCCCAAGGTGGGAAAGATCGAACGCATTCGCGTCAGTGGAATTACCGCAGTGGACGAGGCATGCATGAGCGAAAAGCAGTATCGCTTTACCTATGACATCATGGGTGAGCCAAAGTTTAATGGCATTCGCGTTGACGCAGCAAAGGATCATGCAATTCGCGATCTGATACTTCGAGATGTGTTTTATCACAGCATTGGCGGCGTGAAGGCATCGGAGATTCCAACTGAGTATCCAGAACAGACTGAGAATTATTGGCCAGACTGGAGCCGGTGTGCATTTGTGGATATCCGAAGAGTGGATGGACTGACGTTGGATCACGTGGTATGCGATTGTGAAAATGAGGATGAGCGTGTGCCATTTCTTATTGAGGAGTGCAGTCATGTGAGCGGAACAATCGAGGTCAGAGACAAGTGAGGAGGCAGATCGAAAGATGATAGAAAATGAGTTGAGGCAGCTGATCAGCAAGGCGAAAGCGTGTCTTACGGACTTGTGTCCTTATACAACGCACGTTGCGCAGCTTGCATTGGAGGATATGATACAGCAGGCAGAGGCAGCAGTAGCTCAAGATGAAAATGACAAAAATGACGAAAGTGGAGTATTACCGTTCACAACGAAACGCGAGTTTGGCAATTGGCATTGGAACAAAGAGGATGCTTGCCAGTTTGCAAAGAAGCGTTATACGATGGCATCCGTCTGGTTTGAGCCGGGAAAGGTTTACAGTACATATGGATTAGAGGATGCGCTGGCATGGTTTCAAACGCAGGATTTGCGAAAGTCGCTTGTTGCTTCTGAGATTGATGAAAACAGTTATGTGAATCAGTCTGGAAAGTTTGAGCTGTCTATGGCAGAGACTTGCGAATATTATGAAAAAATATGCCGTGAATTTCTGTCTAATGTCACCTATGGAGATTCAATCGGCCAGTATAGCAAATCAGCGGGAGAGGCGCTTTTACAGGCATTAAATCAACTGACAAAAATCAGAGAAGAAAACGAGAAAAATATTGCTGATAACAGTGTCAATATGGATGATATAACCGCAAATCCAAATGATACAACCGCAATTGCGAAGGCTCTGGCAGCTTGCCTGAATGCATTGTGGGACCTTCGCACCTCACGCGTGCTTCGCAGCGAAATTGGTTTAGAATCTGGCGGAAACCTTCTTCTTAGTGCAGCTCAGATGGAGAAAATTCGCCATAAAATCGAGTCCGATCCTCTCACGAAGGGTCAGTACGAGCAGATAAAAGCGCTTGCTGACAGCGCGTCTCTTGAACAAAGAAAATCACCGTACAGCGCACTCTTTGCCACAAGTGATAATTATGAGCAGTTAAACCGCGAATTTGTCATTGAGACAAGCGCAGGCAATCGCCCAAGTTTTGCAGTTCCAAAGGGAACCGTGTCAGCATCGTTTGCACTTCGACTGCCTCGCGAGGACAATGAGCGCGATGGCCTTGGTAACATTCAGGTTTGGAATATTGGCTTAAAGGCTTCAGAGGGAGAGAATATCTATCTTGATATTGAGACAGCAAATAGTTTGGAAGTGAATGAACGTGAGACAGCAGTTTGCAAAGTAACACTGTGCAATAAAACATCCGATCACGAGGCCGTGTGGACATATGACAAAGAGATTTTGCTGCGAGACGACGCGATTTACACGGTAATGTTTGATGCAAAGCAGGATGGAAAGTTAAAAAAGGGTATGCAGATTGAGCTGACATTCTTTGACAAAGAGGGAAATAAGCTTGGCACACGCGAGGAAAACTTTAATCGCAAGTCATGGCTTTATGTGAAAAAATACAATCTGTACACTCAGTGTGATGCAATTTGTTACTGGTATACAAAAGATACGTCATATGCAGAAAAGTCAAAGATTGAGATGCTTCATTTCTTAGATGATTTTTGTCAGGGTGCGCATCACTGGCTGCGTTACAACGAGCGTCCGGAGGGAAGCGATGCTTACGGCGGAGTGCAGGGAGGAAGAATCCTATTTACAATAGCTGTAGCATATTCGATGATTCGTGACAGCGGAGTATGGAATAAGGAAGAAAGGGAGCGCTTTTACGGTCTTGTTTCTTATATGCTGCGTTATCTGGCAGATCTTCGTGACCGTACACTTCTGACAAAGGAGCGGGCACAGCGTGGAAGCAGCAACTGGCAAACCGATATGCACATCGGAAGCTCAGCTATTATGATGGCAATTCCTGATTTTCCAAATCGAAAGCTTTGGATGTATAATTCCGAGGCAGTGCTTCGGGCTCAGTTAGACTATAAATTAAATGCAGATGGCTCATGGCCGGAATCACCTCGTTACCATTTTGCTTCGCTGGAGCATTTTTCATTGTATGCAAGACTGTGGGAGCGTGAGTCTGGAGAAAATTGGTTTATCTCAAAGAATGCTAATATGCCGGGACTTATTGATATGTTTCGTTATCCACTGTACACGCAGACACCGCCATATGCATATTTTAATGACTGCATTGCCACACCGCCGTTTGGCGATCATAAGCTTGGAAATGGAACCGAGTTTGCGTTATATGGTTTGTACTGTGATCAGGTGGCACAGTATGATCGTGACACCGCTCAGAAAATGTACGCGACATGGTGTCGTGCAAATAAGCCAGTGAAGGGTTTTTGGGGTGAATCGGTAACATTAGAGAATTTGATGTATTCGTCTACACTGCAGGGTGGGGCAAATGCACAAGCTAGTATTGATCTTAAATCCTGTGCATCATTCCCAAATTCAGGAATCTATGTATTTCGTGATCAATTTGGCACACCGCAGGAGAATTATTTGGCTGTAATGTCCAGCCCGAAAAATATTGGACATGGTCATAAAGATCAAGGTGCTTTCATTTATTATTATCATTGTATTCCTGTTATAATGGACTCTGGAATTGAAGGCTATTTTGAGGCAAGCACGCCATGGCATATCTGCTCGTACTCACATGCTGTCATGCAGTTTGAGGCACCACCGCACGGACCGATACAAAAGACAGCAGGCTTTATAAATCTGAGCGCAGGTACATACAGCCTTGAGCGTGGTTGGAATGACGGCCCGGATTGCAGCAAAGTTACACAGCTTTGCCTTAATGATAAGAATGACAACAGCGAAAGCATCTCTGTGGAAATTAAAAATCCAAAGGGATGCGGTTTGCAGCATCGCACGATCACGATTGACCATCGTGCTGAGACGGTTACAGTACAAGATGTTGTTACTGATTTTTCAGGCAATGTTTTGTTTAATCTTCCGATTCTGGCAAAATCAGCAGTACAAAATGAAAATGAAATTTTGGCAGACGGATATTATGGTGTGAAAATTAAGATTACAATTCACTCAAATACAGAGTCTGTTGTGATCGAGTCAGGACGCGCAACACCGATGGCACCGGGAGCGAATGATCACACCGATCTTTTGTATCTTCGCATAAAGGCAAAGGCAGAGGATGGAGTTGCCATCGCGATTGCGCCATATGAAGCAAATTAGTTTGCTCAAATGTTAGTCAAAAGAAAAAATAACAAAGGCAAGACAAGAAAGAACAATAAAGAAATGAAAAGAAAGAGAGGATTGGAACATGACACAGACAACACAAGTTACAGGAAAGCATGTACAAAATGCACAGGGGGTAGGAGCCTTAGAACCACAGGTGCAGCAGTGGATTGATCAGGTCTATGAAAAGATTGAAACAAAAATGCAGTGGGTCAGCGAAAAGTCAAAGGATAAGATCCCATATCTGACAATCAATGGAACACATGATGATCGAAGTGATCTGTCAAAAGAGTGGAGAGCAGATGATGGCCTAAACTGGTGGACGAATGGTTTCTGGGGCGGTATTTTGTGGATGATGTATCAGGCTTCCGGACGCGAGCGCTACGCTGAAATTGCGCGAATCTCCGAGGAAAAGATGGATACTTGCTTTGATGGTTATTACGGCTTACATCATGATGTTGGTTTTATGTGGAGACCAACTGCGGCAGCAGATTATGATCTGACACACAACAAAGAGTCAAGAAAGCGTGCGCTTCATGCAGCAAATCTTTTAGCAGGACGTTTTAATCCAGTTGGTCAGTACATTCGTGCATGGAATGATATTCCGGGATCAGATGACGATACAAGAGGCTGGGCAATTATTGACTGTATGCTTAATTTATCTCTCCTTTACTGGGCATCTGAGGAGACTGGAGATTCTCGTTTTCGTCAGATTGCAATGCTCCATGCCGATACGGCACAGAAATATTTTGTACGCCCAGATGGATCCGTAAATCACATCATAGAGTTTAATCCAGAGACTGGCGAATTTGTTCGAGCTTACGGTGGTCAGGGGTACTGCGAGGGATCAGCGTGGACACGTGGTCAAGGCTGGGCGGTATATGGATTTATGATTAGCTATATTCATACTGGTAAGCAGGAATATCTTGACACCGCAAAGCGTATTGCGCACTATATTATGGCAAATATTCCGGACAATGGCATCATTCCAGTTGATTTCAGACAGCCGAAGGAGCCGGCATGGGAGGATTCCAGCGGAGCATGCGTCATTGCAAACGGACTGATTGAGCTTGCAAAGCATGTGCCGGAATTAGAAAAAGATATGTACATAAGAGCGGCAGTTAAAATCTTAAAGGCAATTGATCAGACAAGAGCAAACTGGGAAACAGATTGTGATTCAATCGTATTAAACTGCACGGGCGCTTATCATAGTCCAGATCACCATTTTACAATGGTGTATGCAGATTTCTATTTCATCGAGGCTGTATTAAAGCTTAGAGGAAATGATTACTTCATGTGGTAATAAAATAGACATGTAATATATTACAAAAAGATCTCTGAATTCCCCAAAATCAAGATTGAGATAGGAATCCAGAGATCTTTTTTTGTTTGATGACATTTTTTCTAGTGGTGTTTTAAGTTAATTGTCATTTCTCATTTTGTATCATTCATTACAGCTACGCTGCCAGGCGTAAACTCATGGTCAGGAAGATATTGGCGGAAAATTCTGTTAAAAATATAAGACTGTAAAAATGTAATTAACGGAAATCCGAATATAACAAGTGGATAAAACTTTAATACCATCAAAGCGCTGCCGCCAAATAAAAGAATAACAAGGCAGATGCTCCAGTGAATATTTTTGAGTGATATAAAAAGGCTGCAGCGAAGCAGTTCCATGATTCGCATATCGAACTGTGACAATAGCGGAAAGAAATAAATAGAGATCAGCGCAAAGATCACAAACAGGCTTAAAAACAGGTGTGAAGCAATGCGAAGCAGATCATTTGGACTGCCAGAAAGGTTCCACCAGTTAAAACAGATCATGCCAAAGAAGACAAGCACGATCAGCCATACACCAGTCGCCTGTAAGAAGTTTTCTTTAAATGAGTGAAAGAAATCTCTTGCAATATAACCTTCATCATCTCGAGCCATGCGCATAGCAGTGTAGTAGACTGCAGTTGTGGAAGCTCCTATTGTTAGGATTGGTAAGCTGCAGAGAAGCCATAAGAAATTGAGCCATGCCAGATACATGATTTTCGTCAGAAAATTTGCAATCTTATTATCTGGATTAAAAATGTTAAACAGGTTTTTCATAGTAAATAATTCCTTTCTATTTGGTATTTGGACTTTGCTTTATTTCTAGTTTTGTTTGGGATTGCCTTCGTTTCTTGTTTTTGGTTCGCATTCCCATTTATAGTTCACTTACTTTGTTTTCTAGTATAAAGAAA
>OLPI01000156.1_pt1 | contig 62675 bp, 58 predicted proteins | sample 1672361 | NCBI WGS metagenome assembly OLPI01 (sample SAMEA3136675, study PRJEB25190) | human gut metagenome
AACCATTCGCGTTCTTCCTCGTCCCACTCCATTACCACATATCCGTGGCGAGTTAGCAGTACTTCGCAGATTCCTGTCTGAATAACCAGCGCAAAACAATCAAGTACGTTTTCAAAAGACAACATTGAAATCTTCCTTTCAAAATACCTTATATATAACACTATACTCATTCGCAGGCGAAGTCGCAAAGGTGCAAAGCGGCGATTACTTGCTTTCTGCCAATGCGCCGCGCCGTTACTACGCATTTCCCCGGCGCATGACCGCTATATCTAAACGGATAGCAGGTCACCAGTACAAACGTTTTCCCGTCCATGACGGGCAGGCTCAAATCCGCCGTATTCTCATAAATCGTTATATCCGAAACGGTGTATATATAAACCGTGCCGCTATCTGTAGACAGAGAAATAATACACACATTATCAACGCCAAGTGCCAGCAAGAGTATCTTCTTTGAAACTTCCATACCAAGTGAATTGACAGGTAAACCGCTGCCGTCTCGCGCACCGCCGCAGCCCATCATCTCCTGCCGTTCATCCTCTATAGCGTCAATAGCCATAAACAGCCGTTCCTGCGTAAAAATATCAATGTAATTCATCCCAAACTCGCAATACCAGTAGTCCGCATCGCGGTATTCCGCTCGAACGTGAAATGTCATTTGCAGAAGCTTTTCCAGCTTATCGCCGATAAGCTGGCCAACCGTGTCCCATGGAAGCCAAAGCGCAGTTTGCGTCTCCGCTTTGAGAAATAAACCTTTATCCTTTAACATAAACAAGCTCCTAAAAGAAGAGCCGGGGGCCCAAAGGCGCCCGGCTGCAAATGGGTTGATGGTAAAATCATAAGCCCTGCACGGCAGGCGTCAGAAGTTCACCGGTTTCTGGATCGTAATCGGGTATGACATCCCCGCTCACAGTGTCCGGCTCGTCGGCATCGTAATCAACGGAAGAACTGTACGCCTGTACCTGAGCGGCAAGCCTGCGCACGGCGGTAAGCTCCTCGGGCAAAAGGTCACGCCCTTCTGTAAAGGTCACCTGTGAATAGTCCATTCCGCCCTTATTGGCCGCCTTTCTAAGCGCAAACCGCGTCACGATAGCACCCGGGTCTTTGCCAACGGTCAAGAGCCTGCGCAGGTATTTTCCAAAGCCTTCCACAGAGAGCGTAGGCAGGTCGAGTATGATCGGGAATATCTCGCCTTCCTTCAGGATGTAGATCCTGTGCTTACGCTTGCAGGCTTTGGCGTTGTTCTCGGCTGTGCCAAACTGATTGAGATAACACCTCGCGCAATTACCGCCGGGCGAACCGACGCCGAAGTTGCCGTCCATGCTGCAGCATTCCGGGCGGGCGTTACCGCCGGTATACTTGCCCTGAAAATAGCTCTGCATGGGGTGATGCGTCAGGATAACGGCGTTGATCTCACGGAAATCGGTGTTACCATTGGCATCCGGCTCCTGAAGCATGAATGTCAAACCTCCGCCGGAAGGCACTTTGACACGGTCAAAGCGCATATTGAACCCGGCAAGCTCCTTGGCGGCGGCAGAAGTGCTGAATTGTGCAAGACGCTGAAAACCCTCCATACTGTTGATGGTTGCGATTGCGTTGCTTTCTGACATAATGTTTCCTCCCTTTTTTATTAGCGCTGGTCACGCCAGCATGGATTCAAACTGCTGCTCGGTAAGCGTAGACACGCCGAGCTGCTGCGCTTTGGCCAGCTTAGAACCGGCGTTCTCGCCGACAATCAAAAAATCAGTAGCCTTGCTTACGGCGCTTGCGGGTTTTGCGCCAAGCTGTAGTAGCCGGGTCTGAATGCCGTCTCGGGTGTAGTTTTCAAGCTTTCCGGTCGCTACGATTGTTTTACCGTAGAAGGGGTTGCTCGTGTTTGCCATAGTAGTCATTTCCTTTCTGAAATTAAGATGTTGTATCGCCGGACGCCATAGCTTTTCAGCTCTCGCGTCGAAATACCAGGAATAGATGTTTTCATGCATGGTGGGGCCGAAGTCCGGAAGCTGTGTGAAGTCGAACCCGTCCTTGATGGCTTGCTCGAACGCTTCCCAATCCCCGCCGAAGTGACGGCTTATGACACGTCCGGCGGTTCGGCCTACGGTATGGATGCCACACCCCGCAATGAACTGGTTCAGCGTGCAGCTCCGGCTCTTGTCAATGCTGGCCTGAAGCCGTGCAAAGGACTTTTCACCGAACCCTTCCGTTTTAACGATTTCGTCGTGGTATCGTTCCAGCTCATATAGGTCGCCGAAGCTTTTGATCCATCCCCTATCGATGAATTTTTCCAGCGTTTTTGCCGACAAGCCCTCTATGTTCATGCGCGTGCGTTCGCAGAAATGCACGAACTTGTCCACCAGCTTCGCGGGACAGTCCGGGTTCACGCAATGTAGAAAGCGTGTGCCGCCGGTGGTCTCCTTTACGATGATGGGTTCACCGCAGCAAGGGCAGGCGCTGGGGAGCGCCGCCGTTCCGCTTCGCGTGAGGTTTTCGGCAAGCTGCGGGATGATTTGGTTTGCTTTATAGATCTGAACCCTGTCGCCGGTCCCCAGTTGAAAGCTCTCGACAATGTCGAGATTGTGGAGATAGGCACGATTAACTGTGGCGCCGTCGATAACCACATCCTTGAACTTGCCGGTGATGGATACCATGCCGGTGCGGGTCGTAGCAAGCTCGAAGCCAAGAAACTCGGTTTCGTACAGCTCATCCGCCCACTTGAGCGCCATGATGCGGTTTTCGTGATGGCCCGTCGCGCCCAGGCTCTCGCCGTAGGCAATATCATCGTATTCCACAATGAGGCCGTCCACGGGATACGGACATTTCTCAGGCTTAAACCAGTCTATGACCGCTCGGATCTGCGACTCTGTGGGCAGATCGCCCAAGGGGAGATGGTACACCACATCGAAGCCCAGTTTTGACAGGAACGCCAACTGCTCATGCTTCATGGTGAAGCTGTCGCCGGAGATCAGGTCAAAAGCCACGAACTCCAGCATACGGTTCTTTACCTTGGTCGCGTCGAGCTTGCGGATGCTCCCGGCAGCCAAGCTACGTGGATGGATATAGGGCTCATCCAACTCGCCGTTGAGCTGCTCGAAGTTGGCCCAGCTGACCACGCCCTCACCGCGCACCTCCAAAGGCTGCATATAAGGAATGGTCAAAGGTACATTGAGCATGACTCTGACCGTGTGTGTCACATCCTCGCCGATACGACCCTCAGCGCCCCGGGTGATGGCTTGCTTCAGCTTGCCGTCCTCGTAGCGCAACACGAGCGTGAGCCCGTCGAGCTTCCACGAAACCAGCGCCGCGTGGCTGCCGATAAATCGGACGATCTCATCGACGGACTTTGTCTTTGCCGCCGACAGCATGGGGCGGGTGTGCTCGACCTCCGTAAGCCCTTCCAGTATTTCGCCGGAGACCTTTTGCGTCGGGGAGCCGGAAAGCACAATGCCGGAGTTATCCTCCAGCATCTTCAGCTCGTCAAAGAGCGCATCGTATTCCCGATCGGTCATGATTGGGTCGTCATGTTTGTAGTAGGCGGTGTCGGCGCGCTTGAGAATGCCGACAAGCTCTTTCATGCGCGGGACGCCTGCTTTATCTGCTTGTTCCATTCAGGTCACTCCTTTTTTGATCAGATAGGGATGATAGAACGATTTGTCCTTCTGTAAGACGGTTTCACCTCCTGTCGCTTATGTAATGCGGGGTCGTTATGCCATCGCTGTCGCAATGCTTCGGATGCATGAAAACGTATCCTCGACCTGGTCGCACGATATGCCCATGCGGCCTGCGATTTCCTTCACGGAATAACCGTCGAGACGCAGGCCAAGAAGCGTATGCTGTTCGTCGGACAACGCCGCGAGCAACGCCTCCGCTGTCAGTGTGTCGCAAGCGGCTTCGCCCGCGTCAGAGTCATCGGCGGGGACGACATCGTGAAGCGTCAATCCGCCGCCTGCAAGATGCGAATCAAGGCTCAACGTCTTATCAAGCGTTTTATAGGCCTTGCGCCAGTAGCTTTTCATTTGCCAGTCCATCGCCTTGAAGGCGATAGCCTCGAATTTGCACCTGCGCAGTTGGGGATTGATGCAGTAGAGCTGCACCGCCCTCAGATACCGAAAGATCACCACATCGTAAAACTCACTTTCCGGGAGCCGTTTGCGCCGCAGGAAGTCCATAACCACATGATGATGCTTTTCCGCAAATGCGCTTTGTTCTTCCGTGAGCCGCTTTTCCTGTGCGTTCATGGTTCGATTTCCTTTCTTTTGTGCTGAATTTGGCATATAAAAACGGAGCGCGTGCGCGTTCCGAAGATATGGGTTATGGGCCGAATACACGGCCGAATCTATATGAAAAAAGCGCCCCGAGGCATAAAGCCTAAGGACGCTTTGAATACTTGGAAACTGTGCCTTTCCAGCGGAAGGGCTTGGATACTTTACGGGCTTAGTATATCTCAATCAAAAGGCAGCCGCAAGGGCTTGTCATATTACTGGCAGGCGGATGGCGGGTTCTCGCCGATGACACGCAAATCCGCCTGTGTTATACTCCTAGCGTCGAAACTTCTGTTGAGCGGCCGGTCATTACGACCGGAAAAGGAGGAGTTTTGAAATGAGGTATTGCCCCTATTGCGGCGCGTCCATATTGGATGATGCCGCTTTTTGCATGGAATGCGGCGCAACGATACCCGTAAGCGGTGTTCCCAAGGAAGAACCTAAGCAAAGAGCGCCGCAAACCAAGAAAAAGAAGCATAAGCCCAAGCCCATAAAGCGCCGACCAGACGCTCCGCCGCCCGATCCGCAGGATGAGGGCTACGATGGGTACTACGACGATACGCCCACACTGGACGACGGCGCATTCAAAGAAAAGCTGGATAAAGGGCTTATCAAGCAGATCATCGTTGTGGGTGCTTCGGCCATCGTCATCGTGGTGCTGGCGATCGTGCTTATGAAGCTGCTGTGAGGTGCGGTATGGATAAAAAGAGAATCATTTTGCTGTGCGCGATGGGCCTTTTGCTTGCGGCTGCCATTGCGCTTGGCGTCGCATGGGTCATCGAAGCCAATGAGTATGCGGGATATGAAGCGGATTATGTGGACATCGCGGAGGACGTGCTGCGGCCGGACGACGATATTGTCATCATAGAGCTTGCACCGCCGAGCCCAACGCCGGAGCAGAGCGCCACGCCGGAGGAAGTAGCCGAGCCGGACATATCAACCACGCCCTCGACATCTACGCCCACCACGTCTGCGCCCTCTACGAGCGCACCCGCTCCCGATGCGGGCAGCAATGAGACAAAGCAGCGGGTATCTGTTGATTTTGACGCCCTGACTGCTCAAAACAACGATACGGCGGGTTGGCTGTATATCCCCGGCACCAAAATAAATTACCCGGTGGTACAGGCTGGCGACAACGAGCATTACCTGAGTCGAAGCTTCAAACGTAAAGAAGCGAGCTGCGGTACGATCTTCATGGACTATCAGAATAACCTGAACCCGCTGGACAGAAACACCATCGTTTTTGGGCATAACATGGGCAGCTCGTCAAGCCTCATGTTCTCGCAGCTAACAAAATTCAAGAAGCAAAGCTATTGGGAAAAGCACCAGACGCTCCAGTTCGATACGCCCTATCGAACCGGAACATGGCAGGTGCTTGCCGTCTGCCACTTGGACGTTGGCACGCTGGAGCAGTTCAACTTCCTGCAACAGGACTTCATATCGGATGATGCATTTGTTGGTTTTGTGCAGTCGATTAAGGCGCGGGCGTTGTTTGAAACCAACGTATACGCCCCTGCCGATGGCAGACTGTTGACGCTCGTGACCTGCGACAGGTCCGGCGGGTTTGGCAAAAACGGCCGGCTACTGGTGGTGGCCGTGCAGATAAACTGATGGAACTGTTGTAAAACCGAAACGTCGCTTGTGTAATAGTTCAAGAACAAGATAAGGCGGTGCTTCAATATGCTGTATCTATCCAAAGGTCTTTTGATAAATCAATGCCGGGGCGCGATCACGATCAACCGCTGCGGCCGCATACATGAGCTGCAAAACGAACAGGCGCGGGATTGGCTGGCCGGGCATACCGGCGTTCAGTATCTCGGAAAAGCGCGTTTGGCCGCGCTTGAGAAGGTTGGACTCGTCGAATCGCAGCCGGGCAAGGAGTTCACGAGCGAGGTGTTTCGCATACTCGTCAACTGCGTGATCGCGCCGCGCCAGCGCAAGCTGCCATACTGGGGGCTTGAACCCGATGAAAGGCGGCTATTGCGTTGGATCAGGGAGGCGGGTCTGCGCCTGACCGCGGCGGAGCTTGTTAAGCTGGCCGAAGCGGGCATTGAGCCGAAAGCGCAATACCTGGGCGCGGAGAATCGGCAGCGCGTGGTAGAGCTGATCTATACGAAGGAAAATATCTTCGACGGCGCGCTGGAAGCGGCGATGGAGCTTTCTCCGGCGCTGCCCGGCGCGGTAAGCATTCTGCTCAGCCTTCTGAAGAAGAGGCGTATCATTCTGATTTGAGGTGTTCCATGCGCATACGAGACGGTTTCAAAGCGATCCCCGCCGCTCTTCAGCGGCAGATCCTGCGGCGCGGCCTGATGGGCTGCGCCTTTCTCCTGTTCAGCGTGGTATTCCTGCTGATGGGATACGACGCTTTGCTTGTGCTGCCAGGCGTTGGCTTTATGCTGTTCAGCTTCACAAGCGCAGTCTGGCTGTTTCATATAGCCGACCGAAAGCGATATGTGATAGTGGAAGGGATTTGCGCAGAGGTCACGAAGTCCATTTTGCTCAAGCGCGTAAAGACGGTGACGCTGGAAGCCGACGGGAAGATCCTGCGCATACAGCTCAAACAGCACAGGAGAGGATATAGAGCCGGCGCAAAGCTGCGCCTCTATATCCAAGAGAGCGCTAAGGTATACGAACGGGACGGGGCGCTGCTTATCTACGACTACATCCTTATTGAGCAGCGGACGTCTTCCGTCATTGACGAACCCAAATCCCCGTGATATACTTACGTTGTAAGTTTCCAAGCAATCCGTATGGATTCGCACAGTTTCCAAGTTACTTTAGCGTCAATCGGCCTATCCGCCGTTTGGCGCTTTTTTATTACCCCAAAACGAAAGGAGATAATCAACATGATGATGCAACTGGTAACGGATGCGGTCATATCCAAGGGATATGGCGGCGCTCCGGCATTCCACTCTTCCGAGGATGGGCGCATGCTCAGCTTCAAGATCGGCTGCAAAGTGTATGACAAGCGCGCCGATAAGGAAACCCGCTGGGTGAACTTCAACGTCAACGCCTTCGACGACCTTGCCGAGCGCGTGCGGAGGATGAACCTCAAGGAGGGCTCCCACATCAACGTGATGGGCAACTTCGATATGAAGCCGTGGGTCAACCGGGAGACCGGCGAGATCACCACATGGCCGACCATCAGAGCCGTCAACATCGAGTACGCCGCAAGCGCGCTTCCCAAGCAGGACGCGCAGACGGCACAAAAGGCAGTTCCCGTTCAAGATAAACAGGAGCAGTCCGCATTGCCGCCGGAACAGCTTCCCGGTTTTACGGGGTATGAGCCGTTTGGCGGCGGCAACTCGTATTACCCTGACGAGACCTGACCGACCTTAAAACACATACTTGCCAAAATGGCGCATGCAATGGTTCCACCGATTGCGTGCGCTTTATTTTTGGGGAAAGGAGGGCATTTCTTGAAAAACACATCGTTCATGTTCAAGACCGAGGAGGAAAAGACCGTCAAACTCATCACACTGCTCCGGCAGCGCAGCCGAGGCACGCTTTCAGGAGAACAGCTCAATCAGCTTGCTCTCGCGGTAAAGACCGGCCGACAGTATACGGTAAGGATCCACACGACGCCAAGCGGCTTTTGCGAGTCGCTTGTGCTTGTGAAATCGGATACCGACAACGACGTCGGCACGGTCGTATTCGGTCAGGCGCTTTTTGGCGCCGCCACCGAGTCCGGGTATCGGGAAGGCCGGTTGTTTCTGCCATCCAGGCAGGCCTGCGCGGTCGTCAGCCGTAAACGGGCGGATGGAAGCCGCATTAGCTTCAGCAACGAGATCCACATCTACATCCCGTCCTCAATTTACGAGAAAGGAAAATATCCAAAGTATGGACAAGAGCAAAAAGCGACATATAGCGTATGAGGCGTTGACCCTGCTCGGCGTCGTCATATTGCTCTGCTTCATCACCCGGCTGTGGCCGATCCTGCTGCTGGCGCTCGCAGGCGCTGTCATCGCGGCCGTCGTGTTGCTGTTCGCGTCGCTGCGAAAACCTGAAGCGGTTATACTTCCGCCGCCCGCCGCCCCGTCTGTGCCGGACAATGAACGCGACCTGATCAGGATGGCGTTTACCATCCTTGAGCGGCGCATAACTGAAGCCGTACTGTGCGAGCATCCCGGCGCGCGCTGGGTATGGGAAACGCCTCACCCCGAGAAAACGCTTCATGCGGGTGGAGAACTCTGTATTATCCTCAACCACGCGGGCGGGTTTCGCCGGGCGCAGGTCACTGTGGCGGATCTTCAATTCGTGAATCTCAGCTATACAGCGGCTCCGTCCAAGGAAGCGAAGGACGATGCAAACGAATCGCCGGAAGCGAAATCGCAGGGCGAAACGGACACGCAAGAGGATGTGGAATCGCCCATGCCCGTCAATTATGAGCTTGTTGCCTTTGAATGGGTGGAAGATCATATCAGTTATCTCAGCGACCAGTGCAACGAAGCTATCGCCCGTGGGGACGACCGGTTTGTGATACCGGCATCGGTTCTGCCGGTAAAGGAAAGCTGGCCTGCCGTTTGCGCCGAGCTTGAAAAACACGACTTCACAGACACAGAACCTATAGATGATGGCGTCGCCATCGCAACACCTCAAGTAAGCGATGCTTAGGGAACATGCGTGATGGCGGAAATACATCCGTCAGCGCGTATGGGACATGAGCATTGATTGCTTGATATCAAGAATAGAAAGGAAATCGAATATGAGCGTCAACACACAAACGCTGTTCGCGTTCAACCGTCCGCTGCCGCCCCCCTTTGATACGTTGAAAAGCAAAAAGGTGAAGGTCAGCTCAACCTATGGCGACGGCACGGAAGCCACGCTCTCCCCGTCCATGATAAAGGCCGTGAACGCCTTTTGCCGTTGCCGGGATGGCAGCGGCGAGGGCGCGATTGGAATATCGGACGGAAAGAATGTGGCCGAGTATAAGTCCGCAATGTCGCCGGATGCCTATAACCTGGCCGTATACGACCCAGCCACGGGCAGTATCATGGCCATCGAGTACGACAAAAACACCGAGGTCAGCCAGATCTATACCTTGACCGCAAGCGGCCGCGACGGCAGCGCGCTGCTCTTTTCCCTGATGCCTACGTTTGCGGAGGATGAGGAGTTTGCGGAAAACGCTGAAGAATACCGTACAGAGCTTTCTTTAGGCTTGCCTGACATTGAGAAGGCAGGAGACATCATGGCCATACTCTGCGACAACGCCTATCGCCGTATCAAGGACGATGCCTGCTCCGCGCACATCAAGCTGAACATCGACAAAACGGGCAATCTGACCCGTATCCCCAAAACACAGCTTGACGCTGGCAAGTATATCCCGCAGACAGTTGTGTGCGGTGAGTTTTCCATCATTGCCCAGACAGGGCCGGCGCCGGTGTACAAGCCAGCCGTCCTGATCGAGCACAGCGATTTTGTCGGGCAGTATCCCATCAACCCCGGCCGCAGCCTTAACGCCCGAGAAAAGCTGCTGGTGCCAAGGCTCCCGGCGTGGTACATCATCCCCAAGGAAGTGGTGGGCATTTGCCAGCACGCGGTCAAAACAAGCGAGAAGGCCATGCCCATGCGTAACTTTCTCTTGCGCGGCCCCGCCGGTACAGGCAAAACCATGGGTGCGCAGGCGATCGCCGCAGGGCTTGGCTTGCCGTATGTAAAGTATACCTGCTCCGCAAATACCGAGATTTTCGATTTTGTCGGGCAGGTGTTTCCCGACACTGCACGAGCAACAACGGGCGACGCCGAGCTGGACAAGGAACGCGAGCAGCTTATGAGCATGGGCGGGATCACCTATGCCAACGTAGCAGCGCTAATGAAGCTGCCCGGCCTCGACGACATGGACTACGACCCCGAAGGCGTATATGAGAAGCTGACAGGCGCAAAAAAGCCGGACGCCACATCACAAGACTGCATGGGCGTGGTATTGGATACCGTGACCGACAAGGTGCGGCTTTTGAGCAATGTAAAGCCTAAGGATAAGGGCCCATCCTACACTTATGTGGAAACCGACTTCATCCGTGCCTTGAAATACGGGTATGTGTGTGAAGTGCAGGAGCCTACGGTCATCATGCAGCCGGGCGTTTTAGTTGGCTTGAACAGTCTGCTTGAGCAGACGGGCAGTATTACGCTCCCCACCGGCGAGGTCATCCGCAGGCACCCGGACGCTGTCGTCGTCGTAACCACCAACATCGCCTACGAAGGCTGCCGCGGGCTCAACCAAAGCGTCACCGACCGAATGAGCCTAGCGCAGGACATCGAACTGCCAAGCCCGGAGGTCATGGCTCAGCGCGCCATGAGCGTGACGGGCTGTGAGGACGATGTGCTGGTGGGTCAGATGGTCAGAGTCGTAAACGACATGAGCGATTTCATGCGCAAGAACGGCATTGTTGACGGCTCCTGCGGTATGCGCAGCCTGATCGACTGGATACTTTCCACGGAGATCACCGGCGACCCGTATACTTCGGCGTTATACACCGTCATATCCAAGGCTACCGCCAACGAGGACGACCGCTATGCGCTGATATCCTCGGTATTGGAGGGGCAATTTGCACCCAAACGCCGCAAGGCGGTATAGAAAGGAGGCTTTAGAACACTCATGACACGAGTAAATCATAAAAAAGTCCGGCAGCTGCTCAATCAGGAGCGCAACAGCATAACTGACAGGCAGTTTTTCGTGTCCCGCATTCTTGCGGGACACTTTGCTGACATAGCTGCGGCGCAAAGCAAGCGGTACGCCTATAACCGCAGGGTGAATGTCCGCATCGTTTGGGAACCGAAGAACCCGGAGGGCGCGCATACGGACAATTCGCTCATCTGGATCAATGCGGCAACTCCATTGGTGAAAGCCAAAAAGAACCGACAGGAGCGATACGAAATGGTCTGCGGACTGTTTGCGCATGAGCTGGGTCATGTGCTGTATACGGATTTTCTGTCCAGCCAGACCCACGCTGCAAAAACGATGGACGGAGGCTGGTATCCGGAGCGTCCCGTCTGTGCTGAGTTTTCGCACAGGCTCAATGTGGATGAGATCGAGGAATACCGAAATCAAGGTTCCGTCTACCAAACGGCATTTACACGGCTCTCGCATCATCTGCACAACGTCCTGGAGGACGGCTTCATTGAAGAAAAGATGATGAACCACTTTCCGGGCGTGCTGGGCGCAAACCTGAAGAGCTTACGGGAAAGCGTATGGGAGGAGACACAAACCGTCGCACAGCTTGTCGAGCAAGAAGCAGACGAACGCTTGAAATGGCGCTCTATCCTCCAGATGATGCTGAGCTACTGCCTGTATGGGGAAATAAAGTATGGTGAAACAGCCCTGACGGATGAGCGCATACAGGCCGTATTCCATTCACTCGATGATTTGGATGAGGGGCTGACCTGCGCTGACCCAAGGGTACGCTGGCAGATGGTCAATCTGATCATCGTGCGCAACTGGCGCTACATCAAGCCATATCTGGAGTATTGCGAGGAGAACAGTAAAGCGGCCGGCGGCGATCTGGCTGATATGTTAGACGCCCTGTTCGATGCGCTGAATGGTTCTACCTCAGAAGGTGCCGGTTTGACGGTTGCTGTGGCCGAAAATGGCACGCCCGCTTTAGGACGCGGAGAAATGCGCAGTGCAAAACGCGGGATGACCGCAGCGCTTGCCAAGCCTCCGGCCGCAGAAGACGACACAGAGGATGATGAAAAAGAAGCTGAAGCGCCCGAGCCTAAGGATGATGAAGAACCGGCTGAGGCAGGCGGAGGCGCCGCTTCTTCCGGCAGGATCGGCGACGATATGGATGGCGCCTGCTTCAAAAATGCAAGTGAAGCGCCGGATGAACCGCTAGAGGTCACGGATAAGGAAGGCGGTCGCATCCCACTCATGCAGACAGACAGCGTTTCCACACCCAACCGCGGCGAGCTGGAATACGACAACGATTATCACGGCATTGGCTACGACGCCTCCGCCAAGGATATCGAAGCTCTGCTCAACCGCATGGCGGAGGAACGGCTGGAAACCAAGCGTACATCGCAGCTTAACGAGCTTGCGCAGAACATTTCCTACGGCAACATCCATGAAGGCGTCAAAATGACCGTTCACCGGATGAGTACGATAGACGATGAGCTGCGCGACAGGTACGACGAGGCTTCACCGCCGCTGCTCGCTATATCCAAGCAGCTTCAGCGCAGCATAACGAGGCAGCTACAGGACCAACGGCGGGGCGGCAAGCAGACGGGTTTATACATGGGGCGGCGCTTGGATATCCACTCATTGCCCCGCAATGACGGCAGGGCGTTTTCCAAGATGAGCCTGCCCAATGAAACTCCAGAGCTGGCTATCGCGCTGCTGCTTGACGAATCGGGTTCGATGGGCTGTGCCAGCCGAGCAATCTACGCAAGGGCGTCGGCCATTATTTTGTACGATTTCTGCCAGTCGCTCGGCATCCCTGTTATGGTCTATGGCCATTCCACGGATACCGGCGTTGCGCTCTATTCGTATGCAGAATTTGATTCCATCGACAAACTCGACCGCTATCGCATGATGGATATCTCCGCCCGAGGAAGCAACAGGGATGGCGCCGCGCTTAGGTTCGTTGCCGAACAGCTCGCCAAACGTCCAGAGGACATCCGGCTGCTGATCCTCGTATCCGACGGTCAGCCGGCGGATTCCGGGTACTACGGTACCGCAGCAGAGGAGGATCTCCGCGGCATAAAGACAGAATACCGCCGTAAAGGGATCTGCTTTATCGCGGCGGCAATCGGCGAGGATAAGGAAAGCATTGAGCGAATCTATGGAGACTCGTTTATGGACATCTCCGACCTGCACACGCTACCGATCGCACTGACAAACGCTGTAAAGCGGTTTATCCGCACATAACCGACAGGGAGAGGGCGCTGACTCTCTCCCCGATTTTTTTGGAGGTATATCATGATAATCAAACGACATGGCGCTACTTTTGAACACGCAGGCATCACCTATACGATCGGCGCATCGGTCGTCGGCACCGACCAAAGTGAGTATGAGGGGCTGACGGGATATATATACGAAGTTCGAGATGGCGCTGACAAGGAAACGGAGAATGAGACACCGGACTTATATTGCAACTTTGACCCGCCGGATGACCTGGCTGAGATCGCAGAACTGGAGGCGGTCTTTTCGGACCTCTATGACGAGTCCAAGACATTGGAGGACATAATCCTCGATTGCGTCATCATGGCGCCGGATATGGTCAGGCCTTACCAAACCTATCGGATTCCGGTTGTCTGGGAATCATGGGGTGTTCTGAGCATAGACGCCGGTTCTCTTGAACAAGCGGCAGTCCTTGTGTTGGATTCCGAGATGCCTCTGCCCGATCAAAAGGAATATGTGGACGAGAGCATTCGTATTGATTGGGAGAGCGTTGGCGGATGTAATGCTCCTATGCCGGATGATTCGGCGGATATGCTCTGCGTCCGAGGTCATCTCGGACAATCAGAGTGAACAACGCAAGAACAATATAGTTAAGAAGCGGCCTGATCGCAGGTCACTTTTTTTGTGGAGTCTCCGTATAGTTCAAACAAGCAGCGGATAACATATTAACTAATACTTGATTATGTCGCTGATATGGGTTAAAATATTAGCTGTAAGGAGATGACACCATGAAAACGCCGAAGGAACTGAGCCTACTGATTGCAGCGAATGTGCGAAAACGCAGGAAGGGGCGGAAGCTATCCATGCAGGATCTTTCAGACAAATCCGGCGTCAGCTACGGGTCTATCAAGCGGTTTGAAAGCATCGGTGAGATCTCTCTGACCTCGCTGCTGAAAATCGCTGTTGTGCTGGATTGTGCGGACGGCTTCGAGCAGCTGTTCGCGGAAACGGAAATACGCTCGATACAGGAGATCATAGATGGAAAGGTATAAGGTATTGGAAGCGTTCATTGGCGAGCGAAAGGTCGGAACATTGGCGCTGTACAAGGGGCGTCTTGTGGCATTTGAATACAATGAAGGCTGGCTGCGTGAAGGCTTTTCCATTAGCCCTTTCAGCCTGCCCTTGCAAAAGAAGGTGTTCATCCCGAAACCCGACCCTTTCGACGGGCTGTTCGGCGCCTTTGCCGACAGCCTTCCCGATGGCTGGGGCCGGCTTCTCGTAGACAGGATGCTCAACCGTGAGCATGTTGACCCGCATGAGGTGGATATGCTGAACCGGCTGGCCATCGTGGGCGATTCCGGTATGGGTGCGCTGACATACCGGCCTGTGCATCAGTGGAAAACGGAGCAAGCGCAAATAGAGTATGACCGCATGGCGGAGGAATGCCGAAAGGTATTGGAGTCCGAATACTCAAACGACTTGGATATGCTGTTCCGGCTCGGCGGTTCATCCGGCGGCGCGCGGCCCAAAATACTGACCAAGATAGACGGCGAGGATTGGATCGTCAAATTCCCCGCGTCTATTGACAGGCGTGATGCGGGGCTCATAGAATACCGCTATTGTGAGTGCGCAAGAAAATGCGGTCTGGAAGTGGCTGAAACCAGGTTGTTTCCATCCGCAAGATGTGAGGGATACTTTGGCACAAAGCGCTTCGACCGTATAAAGCGGCCGGATGGCACAATAAGGCGCGTCCACATGCTGTCCGTATCCGCGCTGCTGGAAACCTCGCATCGCATACCGAACCTCGATTATAGAACGCTCATGACGCTGACGCTGGAGCTGACAAAGGATTACTCCGAAGTGGAAAAGATGTATCGGCTCATGTGCTTCAACGTGTATGCGCATAATCGGGACGACCACTCCAAAAACTTCACCTTTTTATATGACGAGGACCGGCAGGCGTGGAAGCTTTCTCCGGCATACGACCTAACTTACAGCAATTCGCTGGGCGGCGAGCACGCCACCAGCGTAAACGGCAATGGCCGCGATCCGTCCAGAAAGGATATTCTCGCCATAGCGGAGCACATTGGCATTGCAAAGACGAAAGCGAAGCAGATCGCCGATCAGGTCGAAGCTGCCGTTGCGGACGTACTCGGCAATGTCAGCCAATACAGGTGATCGAATAGGAGAAACGGATGAACGGACAGAACAGAGCCGATGTGAAGGTCGGCGCGCGGGTCAAGATTGTGCTGAAGGCAGACCAGCGTACAGGCAAGCTGACCGAAGGCGTTGTGGAAAAAATGCTCACCAACAGCAGTTTCCACCCGCATGGCATCAAGGTTATGCTGACGGACGGTCAGGTTGGACGGGTGCAGGAGATTATTGAGTAGAAGCCGAGCAAGGCTTGCATTGACGGATGAAAACGGCGATGGTATAATGCTTGTGTAAAGTATCCAAGCCATTCCGCTGGAAAGGCACAGTTTCCAAGTATCATCAGCGTCCATGGGCATATTGCCTCTGGGCGCTTTTTTGTTGCCAGCTCATCCTATCCTTGAGCATAAGCAGGACTCCAACAGGGGGCCCTGCCTTTTGCATATCATGGCGGGGTCACCGCCGAAATACGAAAGGAGAACCACAATGCAACCCTGTTTGGACGATTTTCACACGACTTTCGACGATTACGCCGAAATGCAGGTCTACCATGCCCGGCAAGCACGCGAAAGCAAGTGGGCGCGCAAAACGGTATCAGGCCTGCACATCGAACCATTGGACGAGGCCTCGCCGCTGTATACCGACGGCAAGGCCTTCGCCCCGAATGTGTCACAGGTGGCTGTGAACGACACGGCCAAGAACCTTGGGCTCGCGCTGCTGACCGAGAATGGGTACCTGCCCATCCGAAACACTGCCTATAAGAGCTTGCTTGACAGGGCAAAAATCAGCGGCTCGGCGCTGCCGAAGCTGCAAAAGCCAAAGCTCGCCAGTATTCTCAACGAATGTCTGGCGCTGCACAAATCCGAGGCGCTGTTACTGGTGCGAAGCGAAAAGGTGGCGGCATTCCATTCCGGAGACGAACGGGATTATTCCATCCTGCCTATCGACGAGCTCATGACAGCCATGTCAGAAAAGCTGAATGAGCGATTCCCCGGCAACATCTTTTCACAAGGGTATGCCGATCACTCACTGACGACGGCATCATGGTCGTTCCCGGCGCAGCGGGATGAATTGCTTGAAACCTATGACAAAGCGCTCGTTGCACATGGGCAGAAACACTTGGCATCCAAGTTCACGCCGGGCGTTCGATTTACAACCTCAGATGTGGGCGTTGCGGCTGCAACCGTATCGGCTATGCTCACGGGAGGACAATATCCTATCCGCATCGGGAATGTGGTATCGGTGCATCATAGGCGGCAATCCAAAGTACAGGATTTCGATTTCTCGCTGGATATGCTCTTCGCCCAGTTTGCCGACACCATCAAAAAGCTGGAGGGTTTACTTGACCTGACGTTATGCTATCCGGTCAACGCCATGACGCTGGCCTGCAAGAAGCTGGCCATGCCCAAGGCGGCAGCCATGGAGGCCATTGAAATGTTCCGCATGGCGGTGGGTGAAACACCCGCATCCGCCCATGACGTATACATGGCCATGCAGGAGATCCTGTTTATCCTCAAAACCGGCCATGTACCTGAAAGCAAGCTCCTGTCCGTGGAGGAATCCATCGCTCGGGCGCTGACATTGCGCTGGAGCGACTATGACCTGCCCGGGGCGGTGAGCTACTGATGGCAGCACCGAAGATATTGTGCGATACCGCGGGCATGGACAGAAGAACCTGGCTTGCGGCAAGGGCGCACGGGCCCGATGGCTCGATCCCCATCACCATCGGCGGCAGCGACGTGGCGGCCATCTTTGGCATCAGCCCGTGGAAAACGCCGCTCGACCTGTGGCTTGAAAAGTCCGGTAAGCTCATGCCGGATGAGAGCGAAAATATGTGGCAGAAGGAAATGGGGCATCTGCTGGAGCCTGTTGTAGCACAGATGTACGCTTTTCGCACCGGCCATCGTGTGATCACGGATACCTATCTGTATCAGCACGCGCTCTATCCTTGGGCGTTGGCCAACATCGACTATGGCATGGAGGATAAGGACACCAAGGAAGTCGGCGGTCTGGAATGCAAGTCTACCACTTACTACAACGCAGATGAGTGGATGGACGACAAGGTGCCCATGCACTATGAGTACCAGTGCCGGTTCTACATGGGTGTGCGTGATCTCCCGTTCTGGGACATCGCCTGCATGTGGGGCAACGGCGAGAAGGATTTTCAGATTCGCCGTATATTTCGGGATTTTGCCATTGAGGAGATGATATTTGAAACGGTCGCGGCGTTCCTACAGAGCATCCACGACAACAAACCGCCTTCCATGGCAGAAGTCACCCCGAAGCTTGCGATGAAATCCCTTGCGCGGATCTACGGCGCGGGCACGCTCGCCGCTCCCACCATCGAGTTCGGCAAGAAGCACGAGCGCCAGATAAGGCGTATCGCAGCGCTCCAACAGGAGAACCGTGAACTGGATCGTCAGATCAGGCAAAACGAAAAGGAGGTTATGGCACTATCAGTGCAAATCGCGGATACCATGCGTGAGCATGAACACGGCGTTCTGGAGACGCCCTTGGAGCAGTTCCAGATCGACTATGTATCCTCAAACCAACGGCGCGTGAACGGTGAGAAGCTGAAAAAGCTGTACCCCGTCATATATGACGAGGTGCTCAACCCGCCGGCTCAGCGCCGCATAAAAATCGCAGCCGTCACGAAATGACAGCATAACTGACGAAGGGGAGGGCTCACGCTCTCTCCTTTTAAATTGGAGGAGTTAAATGGAAAGAACACTTGATATCTATTATAGAGATTTCTTGCCCGAAACACAGAGCGCAATTCTTGAAGCGGCTGGCATACAAGACCCAAGGGAGACTAATTGGGACACGCTTCCCATCACCGTGCTCTCATTTGAAGTCGAAAAAGGAGGTAACGTATGAGTACTGCTACGGAAAATCGAATGGATGCGAGCACTATTGGCCGTATCATCTCAAAATGGAAAGATCAACTGGAAGCACAGTATCTGTCGCTCAGTGCAGAAGAACTGCTTGGATAAGGGGGAACCCATGTTGTGCAGTTACGAGCGGGTTATTTATCCGCAATCACTTTCCGAGCCCAATCCTTCCGGCTTCATGGTGGCGGTGTACACGCCCCATGAAAAGATACTCGACGGATCGGGACAAACGCTTCGGCAGATTAAAGCGGTGGGTTATTTCCTGCCCACCACAAAGGGTATCCGCTACGATATGCAGGGTCGTTGGGAGCGTGGCAAGCACGGCGATCAATACACTGTCACGAAGTTTGAGGAGGTGGTACAGCCTACCGAGACAGGTATCATCGCCTATCTCAGCTCCGGCTATATCAAGGGCATCGGTGAAAAGACTGCCCGCCGCATCTACGAGCATTTCGGTGATAAAGCGCTGGATATCCTCGACAGAGAACCAAAACGGCTGCTTGAAGTGCGCGGCATCAGCCCCAAAAAGCTGGAGCGCATCTCTGACTCCTATATGGAGACACGGGGTGCGCGGGACATCATCACGCTGCTGTCGCCCTTTGGCATAGCGCCCAAACGTGCCGTGCGGTTCTTCAAGATCTACGGGCGGGATGCGGCTGACATCATTCGTCAGCACCCTTATCGACTCTGTGAGGTACGCGGTATCGGCTTCAAAACCGCCGATGAGATCGCAAAAAGCGTTGGCTTCGACCCTTGTGGGGAGGAGCGCATCGATGCGGCACTGCTGCATGTACTCAAGGAGGCAGAAAACGGAGGAAGTCTGTTTAAGAACGCCGGCAACCTTTGCATCCCTAAAGTGATGTTGCTGTCCAAGTGTATCGAGTTGCTTGAAACACCGGCGGTTACGGAGCCAATGGTGAGGCTTCGCTGCCGTGAGCTCCTCGACCGCAAGGAGATCACACTGTATCAGGATCAAGCCTACCGCTATTTGACGGCTAAAGCGGAGGAACAGGTAGCCATGCGGGTGCGGGAACGCATCCGTCAGGGCGACCTCAGTATTCGCATTGATTTGGATGCGGAGATCAACCGCTTTGAGCGCAAGCTGGGTGTAACATTATCAGCCGAGCAAAAGCAGGCAGTAAAGACTTGCCTGCGCTCGCCAATAAGTATCATCACCGGCGGTCCGGGTACGGGCAAGACCATGATACAGCGGTTCATATTGGAGATTTACAAGAAGCTCAAGCCTTCCGGATCCGTCGTTTGCTGTGCACCAACCGGAAGAGCGGCACGGCGCATGGAGCAGGCAACAGGACAATCGGCCTCTACAATTCACAAGGCGCTGGGTCTGCTTGCAGATGCTGACGGCGAGTTTGGAGAACCGAACATGTTGGACGCCGATCTGGTGATAGCCGACGAGGTGTCTATGCTGGATATCCATCTGGCCAAGCATCTGTTGAACGCTTTGCCGCCCCGCTGCCAGCTCATCCTGATAGGCGATGCCGACCAGCTCCCATCCGTGGGGGCGGGCAGCGTGCTGTATGAGTTGCTCGAATCCGGCGCAATACCTTCGGTAAAGCTCGACAAGGTCTACCGTCAATCGACGGGCAGCCGTATTGCGGTCAATGCCTCGCTGATACGGCACGGTATGCTGGCGCTGGAATACGGTCCGGATTTCGAGCTGATCGAATCCGGCGACTTTGACCGTTCGGCAGATATTCTTGAAGATGTTTATTTGCAAAGGGTCAAGGAGTTGGGTCTGGATAACGTGATACTCTTATCACCGTATCGCACGAAAACCGCGACGGGCGTAAACGCTCTCAATTCAAGGCTGCGGGACAAGCTGAACCCACCGTCTGTGTCAAAATCCGAACTCACCTATGGAAAACGCATATTCCGTCAGGGTGACAAGGTTATGCAGACGCAGAACGTCGCCAACATAAGCAACGGCGATATAGGGATCGTGACCGGCATACTCCACACACAGGAAGAAAGCACTTTGTATGTGGACTTTGGGGAAGGGCGAACGATGGAGTACGCTCCAAACGAGCTTGACATGCTGGACTTGGCATATGCAACCACGGTTCATAAGTCTCAAGGTTCGGAGTACGACACCGTGATACTAAGCCTGCAAACTGCGCACTACATCATGCTGCGCCGGCCGCTGCTGTACACGGCGATCACAAGAGCCAAGCGTCATGTCGTCATCGTGGGCGAGCGCAAAGCGCTGGTCATAGCAATAGGCCGAGTGGACGCCGAAAAGCGCGGCACCATGCTGGCGGAGCGCATCAACGAAGCCGAGGCAAAGGCCATAAATGTTTGAAAGGAGTGAAGCTATACTGACAACGCTTGAACAATACCGTGATCTGCAAAAGGTGTTTGCTACACCAGCAGCGGATGACAAACCCATAGGGATAGAACAGTATTTTGCCTACATGGAGCTGCTGTATAGAATACAGGTGCTGGAATGCTTCCGTAATCTGGAGCAGACTGCGCCTGTAAGCGCTGAGCTTCCGGTACTGTCTGCTCATTATATTGCGGTTGACGCGCTGGTGAGCCATCTTCTTACGGAACGCCGCTATCGGCCTTCACAGGACACGGAAATACAGCAAGCCCGCGACACAGCAAGGCAGGCGTTTTCCTCTATTGTAATGGACTACCGCAAGCGCTTCTCGGCCTATATGCCCGAAGACCCACAGCAGTACAGGGGCGATGTTACAAAGGTCATCAATACCGTGCTGCCCGTATGGCTTGCCTACCGTGAGACCATGCTGCCCATCAATAACAAGGATAAGGAGTGAGATTATGGAAACCAACACCAAAAACCGCGATGCTATGCTCGATAAGATCTCCCAAATCAACGCAGTGGAGGATTTTGACCCTTCTGCGTTCGTCGAGGAATATGAAGGTTTTGACGGAAAGCCCATCACAGGCGTTCCTGTCGTCGTACAGGAAGCGTGGTTCCGGCTCAAATACCCGGAGGGGCGCATCGCCGTTAATGCCGAGATTGGGCCAAACAAGGACAGCATCGTCGCTCATGCCCGTATCTACAAGCATTACGCAGACCCCGACGGAAGCTACCTTGCTGAAGCTTCAGCTTCAAGGAGCTATTCGGAAAAAGCGCCCAACGCCTCCCCACGCGAATGGGCGCAGACTGCCGCCATCGGTATCGCGCTGAGGCATGCCGGGTTTGGCCTGCAGTTCAAAGTGGCCGGAGAACCGGCCTTACCGATAACCAATGAGTTGCCAGCGGCTGGTACAAGCGCAGGGGCAGGGCAACCGATACGCAGCGAAACAAACCTTGAAATGGAAGCGCCGGCGCTGCCGGAACCCATTGACCCGCTTGAGGCCGCAAAGCAAACGCTGTGTCCGCTAAAGAAGTATGATGGGCGTACATTGGGTGAGCTTGTCATGCTCGACCCGGGTTTCCTAAAGTGGATGGCGACGAAGTACCAGAACGATGAACATCCGGAGGTGCCGGCCGCTGCAAAGCTGCTCTGCGAGCATGCGCTCAAAACAGCATGAGCCGGCCGGGAGGTATAAGAATGGATGGCGAACTGCCGTTCTCAATGATGGACGTCATTGTTCTTCTGAATCTTCCTTATCCGCCGTCGGGCCGCGCTTCCTACAACATCAACTGCCCCTGCTGCGATACGCACAATAAAAAGCATTTGAATGTTAACCTGGTTAAGAACGCTTTTTGTTGTCCGAAATGCGGGTTCTCGGGCGGAATGCTCGATCTCTACGGGTATTACGCCAAAACGAATCGTTCCAAGGCTTATAAAGCCATTATTGAGAAGCTGCAGATCGACGCAAACACTGTGCAAACCCACCGTGAAAAGCGGCAGCAGCAGCCGACCGTCACTGAGTATCCGTTGACGGGCATCGAGGAACGCGACGCGACCTATCGCGCGTTTCTGAGCAGATTGTCGCTGGCCACGGATCATAGGGAAAACCTGCTTTCCCGCGGGCTGACCGACGAGGTGATACAACAAAATCTTTACCGAACGACGCCTGCGGGAGGTTATGCGGCGATTGCGAAGCAGCTGCTCTCTGAAGGACATTATCTATCCGGCGTACCTGGCTTTTACCGAAAAGAGGGCGCGTGGGTCTACTATGGAACCAGACGCGGCATGCTGTTGCCGGTACGGGATTATTATGGCCGCATACAGGGCTTAAAGGTGCGTCTGGACAACGTGACACGCCGAAAATTCCGTTGGCTGTCAACGGCCGAGCTGCAGGACGGCTGCGGCGCGGAGGCGTGGACGCACATCGCAGGCGATGCGCAGGATACCATACTGCTGATAGAAGGCCCGCTCAAGGCTGATATCGTGCATTATCTCACTGGCATGACGCTCGTTGCGGTATCCGGCGTAAGCTCGCTGGCACACCTTGAGCAAACACTTGCGCTTATGCGGGAGCAAGGTGTAAGGAAGGTCATGACCGCCTTCGATATGGATATGATGACCAACTGCCACGTGCAAAAGGATTTTCGGAGGCTAACGGCTATGCTTCAGGAGATGGGTTTACAGTTCGGCACATACCTGTGGGATCCGCGCTTCAAAGGGCTTGACGACTATGTCTGGGCGCAGAAGCAAAAGCAGTCCATCTGAACACGGGAGCGCGGCGATATGCGGCGCTCCCTTTACGTTTTCCATGCCGATAATGCGTGAAACCGTTGTAAAAACGCATTGCTGTAGGTGTAATACTATGAAAACATTGAGGAGGAATTGAAAATGATTATAGGAATCGACCACGGCAACGCCCGGATCAAAACAAGAAATACCTGCTTCGTGTCAGGCGTTGAGGAGTTTCCCACCAAACCGCCCATGGCAGCGGACGTCATCCAGTATCAGAGCCGGTACTGGACGCTCGTTGGCAAGCGGCTGCCCGTTATGCGGGACAAGACGAAGGACGACCGTTTCTATCTGCTGACGCTGTTTGCCATATCGAAGGAATTGGAGGCTCGCAAAGAGATTACTTCCACACTGGATATCGATCTCGCCGTCGGACTGCCTCCAGAGCATTATGGAATGCTCAAGGACAGTTTCGCGCAGTATTTCCGCAGGCAGGAGACGGTGCGCTTCACCTACAACGATAAGCCCTTCAGCCTGATGCTCGACCATGTATTTGTATACCCGCAGGCGTTTGGCGCCGTTGTGCAGAGAGCGCAGGAAATGACGGCCACTTCCCGTACATTCGTAATCGACATTGGCGGTTACACAAGCGATGTGTTACTTCTTCGCAAGGGCAAGCCGGACATGGAGTTCTGCCGCAGCTTGAACATGGGTGTCATCACCATGACCAACCATATCGCGGGCAAGGTGAACTCACTTTATGACATATCCATCGACGACGAGCATATCTGCGAAATCCTTGCGGGACAAAACACCGTGCTTGACGGCGAGATACAAAACGCTGTTCGCAAAGAGGTCGATAAATATGCCGCTGATATGCTCAACAAGCTCCGTGAACTTCAGGTGGACTTGCGGACAAACCCCGCCATATTCGTAGGCGGCGGGTCGATCCTGCTGCGCTCCTTTATCAAGGCGTCATCCCTTGTCAGTTCTGTGGAGTTTGAGCCTGACACCAGAGCCAACGCACACGGATATGAGCTGCTCGCACAGGCGCAGCTTGAGAAGCTGGCCCGAAGGGCGGGCGGCGTAATATGAAAACCCCGGACGGCTACCGGTTTTCGCTTCAGTTTGCGGCAAACTCACCGGAGTATATCCAGGCAGGTGAAACGCTGGAAAGCCTAAAGCACAAAAAGAGCGATTTCATTGTGAGGGCCGTCTGCGAATATCTGGAGCGGCATCCCGACATAGAGACCGGTGCGGTCGTGCAGATCGAAGTTCGGCGGGAATTGTTCCGGCGCGATGAGCTGGAGAAGATCGTGCGGAGCATGATCCAGCAATATGTGTCCAATGCCGGACAGCAAGCTCCGCCGGCTGAGGTTCAGACCCGGCAAACACCCGCTGTACCACAGCAGGCTGTTGACTCGGCAGTCAGCAGGATGCTGGACAACCTCGACGAGTTTTTGTAAAGCAAATAACGTAACAGCAATAGACCGTCCTATGGCATTCCCGTATTGGGAACGCCCGGGACGGTCTTTTTTTGCACAATTTTGGATTTGGGGGGTTAAATATTGACCTCAAAACCTGCTAATAAGTGAGAGGGACACCCTGTCAAAAGCATTGCGAGCGAACCATGCAGTGCTTTAGCACCTTGAAAACAGCATATTGCACCCCGGCGTCGGCCTTCAATACCGAGCGGCATTAAATGCGAAATGGCAGGCTTGCTACCTGCCCTGCCAAGACATATGGAAGGAGCACCGTAAACCCGTCCAGCCATGTATATGGGACGGCCTGTCATAGAAATGACAGGAGTCTGCGAGTACCGCAGCGCTGTGAATCCAATAGCAGCGGAGCGTTGGGGATTATTTTTAATCAAATACCAAAACTGTTGTAGCCGAAAACGCCTCAATGTATAATATTTATAGGTATCATAGACGTTATCGGCCGTGCAAAGAAGGGAGGATATATGGGTAGCATTACCGATAGCGAACACCAAGGGGATGCTTCGACTAAGAGGACCTATCGTGTCAACGAGGTCGCTAAAATTCTGGGCGTCAGTAATGCCACGGCATACAGGCTAATTAAGGAAGGGCATTTCCGAACAGTCCGCATTGGTTCATCGATTAGAGTGTCAAGGCAGTCCTTTGACGAGTGGTTAGATAGTAAATCTGACTAGCAGTCAAGAAAGGACTTAATGTATGGCATCGATTGTTGAACGAAACAACTCTGTTTCAGTTGTTTATTATTATCAGGATGAAGACGGCAACAAGAAGCAGAAATGGGAAACAGTAAAGAAGGATCAGCTTGATAGGTCTGAAATTGAAGCAGCAACTGGGAAACGTGTAAAGGAAAAGACTCGAACGGCAAAGCGTGCTGCTGCTGGTTGTCGAAAGGCCGAAGTGGAGTATACACAGAACAAGGGAACCTTCATTATTCCCAAGAAGACTACTGTAAAAGATTTCCTTAGCGATTTCGTATCGCTTTATGGAGAAAGGAAATGGGGCGTATCTGCTTATGTTCAAGGAAGGAACAGGGGGACAGAGCGCATCATTATAGGAAATGATGGCTCAGCCTGGTACACCAAAGACCACTATGGGTCATTTGTAAGAATAAAATAAAGGAGTATATTATGTGGGAGAATACGATTGAATTATTAAAGAAAAAAGGAGTGATTGTTGATAAAGGACTGTCGGATGCAGAAATAGGACAAATAGAACAACTTTACAAAATTAGAGTTCCACAAATCCTTCAGGATTTGTGGAAAGAAGGATTACCCATATCTAAATCATTTTATAATTGGAGAGATTTTACCCCCCGCAATATCGGCAAAATCAAATCCGCAATGGACAAGCCGTTCAACGATATAAGCGAGCTGGCAGGCGAGGCGAACTGGAACGGCGATTGGGGCGAGATGCCCGCGTCAAGCGGGGATATCGCCGATTTTATCAGGAAAAAGGCCGACGCCGCCCCCAGGCTCATCCCCATATATGGGCACAGGTATATGCCGGCGGCAGCGGTAGAAAATCCGCCGGTGTTCTCCATATGCGGCTTGGATGTGATAATTTACGGAAGCGATCTGGAAACCTATTTTCAGGCCGAATTTGGCGGGAAAAGCGTGGAAGCGATGGATTTGAAGCGGCTCCCCCATATTCCATTTTGGAGCGACCTGCTGTAGCAGGAACGCTGGCGGAGAAGGCACCTCTTGGGCCAAATCGGGGCATCGTTTTGCCCGGCACTACGACCCGGCACAGGGCAGGTTTACCACGCAGGAAACGACGCCCGGATTGGATCTTGCCGGATTGATCGATCAGCTTCAGAAGTCGCCCGAATTGGCCAATGCGCTGGCTAGAATCATCACTTTGCCTAACGCAACAGCAAAATGATGCTTATTAGCAGGTTTTCAAAATCTATTAGCAAATTGCTCAAAACGGTTCGTTTCCCGATTAGCAGTTTTTTCGGCGAGAGAACTGTGGGCAAGAACAAGATGACAAATGGGTGAGCGAAATGTCAAAAAGAAAAAACCACCAAATATTCAAGGAAATTCGGTGGTTTTGGCGTCCCCGGCGCGGCTCGAACGCGCGGCCTTTCGCTTAGGAGGCGAACGCTCTATCCTGCTGAGCTACGGAGACAGATATGGATTTTTCAAGGATTGCAGCTCATTAGGTGTTAGGTCACCTCACACTTAGGAGTTAGGGTTACAGTTTTACCGTTAATCTTGAATGATACCAAACGGTATCAAAAAATCCCTATAGTTGGGCATTTGTGAATGTACTCAATACCGCGGGATACCATTCTGTACCACCATTTCTTTTCAGTACCACAGAGCCTTGTTTGCAAGTTGTTAGCAGCTAAAGGCGAATGTACTCAGTTAAAAAGGATTCATATAGGTTTACATACGCACTTAAGGGGCATCAATGATGCTCCTTTTTCATGTGCTTTTTTGCCGCAGATGAAAAGAAAGTATTAAGAAGCGTAAATTTACATAGCGATGTTTTTTTCGTCGCAGAAATGAAAGGAGTGATATGGCTTGACAAAAGTAATCGCATTTGCAAACCAGAAGGGAGGTGTGGGAAAGACCACCACAACGGCAAATCTCGGCATCGGGCTTGCTCGACAGGATAAAAAAGTCCTGCTCATCGACGCAGACGCACAGGGCAACCTGACCGATTCGCTGGGTTGGAAAGAGCCGGACAAGCTGCCCGTGTCCCTTGCCAGTATCATGGAAAACGTCATCATGGAAGAACCCATCGAGCCGGACGCAGGTATCCTGCACCATAATGAGGGTGTGGATATTCTTCCCGCCAACATTGAGCTGTCGGCAATGGAGGTTGCGTTGGTAAACATCATGAGCCGTGAAATGGTGCTGAAGAATTATTTGGAACAGGTCAAGGGTAATTACGACTATGTGCTTATCGACTGTATGCCTTCTCTTGGCATGATAACCGTAAACGCTCTTGCAGCAGCGGACAGCGTAATTATCCCCGTACAGGCGCAATATCTTCCTACCAAGGGAATGACGCAGCTCTTGACCACCATTCGGAGGGTACAGAAGAACATCAACCCTAAACTAAAGATCGACGGTGTTCTTTTGACCATGGTGGATAAGCGGAACAACTTCACAAGGGACATTTCCGCTATGCTCCGCAACAATTACGGGGAGAGGCTCAAAATCTTCAAGACGGAAATTCCCCTTGCCATTAAAGCAGCGGAAACCAGTGCCGAGGGCAAAAGCATCTATCTGCATGACAAGAATGGCAAAGCAGCGCAGGCATATGAAGCATTGACGAAGGAGGTGTTGAACGGTGGCAAGCAGCGTTCGGAACATGAGACTGACTTCGTTAGATGATCTGTTTTCGACAGAAGAAACCCGACAAGCGGAACGGCAGAAAACGGGTGAGCAGGTGTTATCTGTACCCATAGATCAGGTTCACGACTTTGCCAATAACCCATATAAGGTGCGGCAGGACGCTGAACTTATGGACATGGTGGACAGCATCACCCGTTTGGGCGTTCATACTCCCTGCCTCGCCCGTCCCCGAAAAGAGGGCGGATATGAACTGCTTTCGGGTCACAGGCGAAAAACTGCCAGTATTCTTGCACAAAAGGATACTCTACCCATCATCGTCCGTGACATTGACGATGATACCGCCACCATTCTTGTGGTAGACGGCAATATCCAAAGAGAAACCATCTTGCCCAGCGAAAAGGCTATGGCATATAAGATGAAGATGGAAGCTCTAAACAGACAAGGACAGCGTACTGATTTAACTTGTGTTGAAAATCAACACAAGTTAAAAGGAAAGAAATCAAGAGATATTATTGCCGAACAATCAGGAGAAAGTGCTGACAAAGTAAGAGCGTTTATTCGTTTAACTGAGTTGATTACACCTATTCTTGATATGGTAGATGAAAAAACGATAGCTTTCCGACCTGCTGTAGAACTCTCCTACCTGCCGAAAGAACTGCAAACCGAGCTGTTGGACGTCATGCAAGCCGAGGAATGTACGCCCTCGCTTTCTCAGGCACAGCGCATGAAAGCAGCGGCACAGGAGGGCAAGCTGGACAGGAACGGCATGGAATTGGTCATGCGGGAGGAAAAGCCACAGCAGAACAATATCACCATCAAGGGCAAGAAGCTGGATAAGTATTTCCCGAAAGATTTTACGCCTGCACAGAAAGAGGAACGGATCATCAAAGCGCTTGACCTTTACTGCCGCAGGCTTGAGAGAATGAAGTCAGAGCATGAGCATGAACACTGATCTCCGGCTTTTCTATTACTATCTAAGAAAGGAGAAAGCCATGCAGAATGAGGAGTAATATCAGGAAGTTTCCAACCAAGGGGGCAGTCTGCCCTTTTGCAGCATCGTTCCCTATATAACAAGTCTTTTTGTTTACCATCTGGGAAAGTACCTACCGAGAAAAGCAAATACCTACCGAGAAACGGAAATAGCTGTACTGCATATCGCTCACTTCACTGTGAAGGGAGCTTTTTTCATGTGCAGCAAACCATTTCATTCTTTCGGAAGGTAAAGAAAAACAATCAAAACTTAGGAGGAACTATATGAAAACCAAGCGTATCGTAGCGATTTTGCTTTGCGCCCTCGCCCTTGTGGGCATAATGCCCATGGGCGCTTTAGCGGCACAGCCCGTTGTCACCATCGAAAGCCAGACCAACAGCGCCTTTGACTATCTTGAATACTACAAGGACGGCTCCTGGCATGACCTGAACACACCCCGCCATTGGATCGAACAGACAGGTGAGATCGTGTACTGTGTAGAGCATGCAGCGGGTAATCCCCACGGAGATACCTACACCGCCACTGCACCGTCCAACATCTTTGGCAGCAGCACACTGTCGGGCCTGAACTCCATTCTCATGTACGGCTATCCCAACAACACCCCTTCCGGCTTTACCGCAGATGAAGCAAGGCAGGCAACCGCCAACGCTATCCGCTTCTGGCTGGCTGAACAGGGCGAAGCGGAGAGCTACAGCTTCACCAACCGCCGTACCAGCCCCAACACCGTCCGTGCCAAGAGCGGATATGAGCACGTTCTTGAATGGGCAGATGAACTGTTGGCTAAAGCCCGCGCAAGGCAGCAGCTTCCCCACGGCATCAGCTTCAGCCCCGCATCCGTTCAACTTACCGCAAGCGGAAGCATTTTTTCGGGCAGTACCCGTGTTGACCTGACCAACATCAACAGCGGCTATACCCTGGATACCTCTGAGCTGCCCGCAGGCGCATCCATCAGCGGCTACACCGGGCGCAGGAGCGAAACCATCACTATCACCGTACCCGCTTCCGCAGCAGGCGAGAGCTTTGATGTATATGCAGAGGGCATGGACACCCGAAGCATAGACAACATCACAGCGTATGTTCCTTCCAGCGGCAGCTTGCAGATTACCTTCCTGTGCGCCACTATCGCACAGGTCGTAGCGGAAGCCGACTTCTCCGTTGGTGTACCCGCTTTCGGTAAGGTGAAAGTAGTTAAGACCGGCGATGCAGGTGCAGCCCTGTCCGGCGTTAAATTCGGCATCTACTCCGATTCCCGTTGTTCCAATAAAATCGGTGAGCTGACCACAGGCTCCGACGGCTCTGTTACCTCCGGCGATCTTCCTGTTGGCACGGTCTACCTCAAAGAGCTTTCTACCGTCAGCCCGTATGTTCTTACCAGCGAAGTAAAGAGCGCAACCATCACAGCAAGCAATGTAGCTACCGTCAGCTTTACCAATGCTGCCGCAAAGGGTAAGATCCGCATCGAAAAGATGGGCGATGTGCTGGTCACTACTCAATCGCAGGAAACCGCCTACGGCGTAGTCACCGCTCCCGCCTACCGTCAGCAGGGTGTTGGCGGCGTGGTATTTGAGGTAAAGAACAGCGGCGGCACTGTTGTGGCCACTCTGACCACCGACGCTTCCGGCATTGCGGAAACAGACGCCCTGCCCCTTGGCTCCTATACCGTTGCCGAAAAGAGCGCCCCCGCAGGCTATGTTGTGGATACGGAACCCCATGCCGTAACACTGGCATATAAGGGTCAGTCCACCGCCATCGTGACCTCTACGCTGGAGCTGACCAATGAATTACGCACAGGCAAGGTGAAAATCTGCAAGACCACCGAGAGTTTTAATGTGCAGGAGGTAGATTTCTATACCTCCATGAAGGAAGGCGTGGTGTTTGGTCTGTATACCTCGGAAGCAATAGGCAATATCCCCGCCAACGTTCTCTTGGAGGTGCTTACTACGGACGAAACGGGTACTGCGGAAAGTGTAGCTTCTCTGCCATATGGCAGCTACTATCTCAAGGAGCTTGCCGTACCCGACGAAACCATGATCATGCTCACCAACAACCTACCGTTGGTCATTGACGATGAGCTGAACGACGAATACTATGTAAAGCCCATCCACAACGAGCAGTTCAAGTGCAAGATCGGTCTGTACAAGTTCAACAGTCGGGATAAGGACGAAGCCCTTGCAGGCGCAGTCTTTGAAATTCGTGATACCACCGACAGGCTGTTCGACACCATTACCACCAACAATCAGGGATATGCGGAAAGCTGTTACCTGCCCGTTGGCGAGTATAAGGTCAAGGAAATCAAGCCTGCTCCCGGTTTTATCCTGTCGGATGCGGTAAAGACCGTAAAGCTCACCACCGAGGATAAGGCGACCGCTACCTTTGAGCTTGTAAACGACCCCAACAGCATGGTCATTACCAAGACCGACCTGACGGACGGCAAGCCTGTTCCCGGCGCTACCATCGTAATCACCGACGAGGGCGGCAGGACTTTCTTCTCCGGCAAGACCGACAGCGAAGGTCAGATACACCTTGATAAAGTACCAGCAGGGAAATACACCTACAAGGAAACCGTCAGCCCCGATGGGTATGCCCTGAACACGGAAACCTTTACCTTTACCATGGACGAGCACGGCGAAGTGACGGGTACTACCGAGATCACCAACGCTCCGACCGCTCTTGTCCTTACCAAGCTGAACGGCTACACCAATGCGCCCTTTGCAGGCGTAGAGTTCACTTTGAAGAATAGCGAAGGGAACATTGTAAAGACCAAGCTCACCGACAAGGGCTACCACATTGTCGCCGAGGATGGCACGGATACCTTTACGGTAGACAACAACGGCAAGGCAGAATTCCGCTATCTTCCTGTTGGGGCATACAGCTTTGTTGAAACCATTCCCGCAGGCTTTATCGGGGACGCAAGCATTCCGTTTGAACTGAAAACGAGCCACAGCACCGTAGCACCCCTTGCGCTCACTGTCACTAATAACGCTACCGGCTTGGTGATCTTCAAGGTAGACGCAGATACTTCCAAGCCACTGACGGGCGCAGGCTTCCGTATTAAGGTTAAGAAGGGCCTCGGTTTTGGCACTCTGACCTTTAAGGAACAGACCGACGGCAGTTTCTTCTACGATCCGAATGGGACTTTGATGGATTTGAAGGTGGACGCAAACGGTAAGGTTACGGTATACGGTCTGCCCCTCGGTGACATCTGGGTCGAGGAAAGCATTGTGCCGGAGGGCTATTTCCCCATTGCCGCTGCCCGTGTGGAGCTGCTCAGTGAGAATACCTCCGCAAAGCCCTATGAGATCACCATCAAGAACAGCCGATATGTCAAGCTGGGCATGGATTCCGACTGGTGGGAGTTCCCTGCTATGATCGTCGGTATCGTTGCTATCATTGGCGGCGCAACCTTCTTTGTGATCAAGCGCAGGAAGCTCAGAAAAGTGAAGGACTAATGTATGGAATCTAAAACCATCATCGCCACCCTGCTGTGCGTATTCATTGTAGGCGCGGCAGTCTTTCTCTATATTCGTAATAAGAACAAAAAGAGATGAGGGTTCGCCCTCGGGAGAGCTTCGGCTCTCCGTTACATAATCATCGGTATTTGACAGCGATTTTGTTGAGGTCAACCAAATCGCAGCCACTTAATAAGAAAATCAGCTTGACGATTATCCCGATGTCAGGAAAATCGTTGGAGCTTTATATATCGGGAGGGCTTCGGCCCTCTTTACATATTAAAAAGAAAGGAGCACAGCACATGGATAAACAGGAGATCAACGCAGGGTATGCGATAAAAGAACGCTTTGTTGTAGGCAATGTAGGCATAGCCCTCGGCCACAGCGAAACAGCGGTAGCGCCGTATGTTACTTGGAACTACCGCAAGGAAGCCCCGAAACATTTCTTTTGGGGACATTATTTCAGCTCTGAACGGGAAGCCATGCAGGACTATGAGAACCGCATCAACGAGGAGGTACAGCATTTTGAGGAAAAGACGGGAAAACCATTCCCGATTCCGCGGCTTTGCCTGAGCGTTATGCCCTCTACGGGCGATTTGATCAACATCAAGCGTGGCGTACACGGTTACTACCCCTCTGACTGGAACAAGACGGAAGGCAAGGAGCATAACCGAGAGATCGCGGACTTTGCCAATGAGAAGCTGGGCGTTACCAAAGCGCAGGCGGCAGCTATGCTGCATGGCTCTATGTTTGGCTGGCAAATCCCTGCCGCTAACCCGAAAAGCTACGATGATAACGGCAAGATGAAGCACATTGCCAAGGACGAGCCGGAAAGGTGAGAATATGAGCCATTTTGATGCAAGAACACATGACTTTGAGGAAATATCCCTGTTCGATAAGCCTGCTCTGTTCACCTGCTTACGAATAGACCGCAGCACCGTGCCCCGCGGCTATCACCAATATGAGATACGGGAAAGCGAGGGCTTTTCCGGGGAGTGCTGTCAGATCGGCAAGCGTATCGTGGTAAACCATTGGGGTACGGTCATTGCCAATGAGCGTATCAAGCTGGATAAGGACGGTTTCCGGGATATGACGGATGAGGACATCAACTATGGGGTAGTTGACCGAATGACATTGAGGGAGTTCATGGACAAACATCCTCCCGTTATGGAGATCAGCGATAAAGAGAGGTGAAAAGCCGCATGGCAACAAAATTACAGCGCATGAGCCAGCTGTCCATACAGACCACAAACAGGCTCACCCATTCCATCGACGATTGGGTGAGCTTTTTGGATTCGGCGGCTTGGCTCTACAAATACCCGTTCCCCGATCAAGTGCTGATCCATGCCCAGCGCCCGGATGCGAGAGCTTGTGCTTCCATTGAGTTATGGAACAGCAAACGGTTCCGCCGTTGGGTCAATAAAGGGGCAACGGGTATAGCATTGATCGACGACAGCGGCGAAAAGCCGAAACTCAAGCACGTTTTCGATGTTTCGGATACCAATACCCGTTACAATATCCACTTTACCCTTTGGCAGCAGCAGGAGCAGGACGAAGAACAAATCATTGAGGAGCTGCAAGACCATTTCGGTGAGGTAGACGGCATGGAAAGCTATTCCTTTCCCGACAGGCTGATCGGCGTTATCCACAATGCTGTATCGGACAATGCCGCCGACTATACAAGGGAGCTTTTGCGTGTTGTGGACGGAAGCGTTTTAGACGAATATGACGATTTCAATATTTCAACATGGTTTGAACAGATGGTGGAAATGAGCGTTGCCTATTGCACCCTGACCCGCTTGGGCTTGGACGCAAAGGAATACCTTGATAATTCCGACTTTGTGACGGTCATGGATTTCAATACTACTGACACTATCACCCAGCTCGGCACCGCCACCGCAGACATGACGGAAATGGTGTTGCGGCAGATAGAGCGCACCGTTCTTGCCATCCGTATGCAGGAGCGCGACATCCTTGCAAAACAGGAAGCAATTCAGCAAAATGTAGTCAGAAACAACGAAAGGAGCGACGAATATGGAACTGACTTACAGAATGAACGGGGACTATCTGATTCCCGATATAGAGATGGACGAGCAGACCAAGGAGAGCATCGGGAAGTACGGGAGACTGCGCAAGAAATATCTGAAGGAACAGCGGAAGGGCTTTTACAACAGCCTGCTCCTGACCAACCGACTGACGGAGCATCTGTTGGAGATCGACAGGACAGCGAGAGAGCAGATTCAGCAGATTATAGAACAGATGGCGAAAACCGAGGGCGTGACGGAGAAGCTGAAAGCCGAGAACCAATTATCCTGGGTGCAGCAGATGAACAACATCCGCGCGAGAGCCGAGGAAACGGTTCTGAACGACCTGATCTACAACTAATACACCTTTTCCCGTCGGAAACAGAACAACAGAATCGTATCGATGAAGCGGAGGCAGAAACGCCCTCCGCTTTTTCTATATCCCAAGCAGACTTTGATAACGAGCTATGCAGGGGCAGCGGGTTCAGCCAAGGAAAGCTCCGCATCTATGCTTTCTATCAGACGCAGCCCGGTACGGAGGCCGCCATAAAGTTTTTGAAAAACGAATATGGTATCGGCGGTCACTCCCATACCTATTTGGACGGCAGCAGCGGTTTTGTAGACTGTAACGGCAAGGGAATTTACTTTGCAAATCGGAATTATCAAGACAAAAAGCTGTACAACTGGAACGCTGTCCATAACCGTCTTTCCGAGCTGATACGATTGGACAGATACCTGTCCGAAAAAGAAAAGGCGTATTTTCCTACCTTTGAGCGGCAACAAGCTGAAATACGCTTGCAGCGCATGGAAGAAGCCGCCGCAAGAGAAGCGCTGCGGGCCGCAGCCACGGCGATGGACGAACGGCGCAAGGATGCGGAGTATCGGTTCTCCCTTGGGGATACGGTCTATCTCGGGGCGCAGAGCTATACCGTCCTTGGATATGACGAAAGCACCGTAACGCTGTCCGACCCCAAGTATCCTTTGCTCTCGGAGGATATGCCCCGTGATGTGTTTGAGCGCAGACTGCGGGAGAACCCGCAAAACGACCATCTCATTGTGGATACGCAATCGCGACAGCGAATTTCTGCCGATGCCAAGCTGGAGCAGGCTGAACAGATCGCAAAAGCTTCTGGGGTCGAGCCGTATGTGCGTTTCAGCGTGATAGAAACCGATGACGAACCGGAATTGGATGGTGCGCTCTATGCGATATGGGATGACCTTAACGATGGATATTATGTGGATGAAAGCGGAAACACGGTAACATTTCTTTCAGAGTTTGACGCGGAGAGTTATCTTGAAACGCTGCAAAAGCAGATCGACGACAAGGAATCTGCCGAATGGCTGTATGTTGAACACAGTAAAGCGGCTTCCGAACAGGAGCCAGATGCGACATCTCCTTCCGAAGAACAGCCGGATATTTCTGACCCCATGGTGCAGGAAGTATTTGAGCAGTATGTTCCCATTATAAAAAAAGCGGTACTAAGAGACAAAGCATATATCAACGCCTGCGCCAATTCCGACAGGCAAAACGCTGACCTTGAGGGATATGCCGCTGTGAACCGGGCGGTAATCGACATTATGAACGGTGCGCTCCTGATGGAGAATGCACCGTTTATCAGATTATATCAGAACAATAGCAGCTTTCATTTTCGACTGCAACAGGCAGTATTAGATGAAGCCTATGCCGAATTGACCGCAACAAAAGGGCAGTCGGAGGAAAGCCCTTATGTGTATGCCGTAGGCGATACGGTCTACCTTGATGATACCGCTTTCCGTATCACGGAGATCGACCGCTTTGACGTCCAGCTCCTCGACCCTACCTTGCTCTATCCCATCTTTCGGGCAGAGAACAAAGAAACCTTTCATCATATGCTGGAGCAGGATGAGCGCAACGCAAGGTATCTGCCCACCATGCCCTTTAGGACGGTAACCAAGCCGAACCTTGTGGAAACAGAGCTGGATATAGATGCAGAAGCCGAGCGGGATATTGATGCCCATGAAGCTGAATACGGCGCAGATGGTACACGAGTATTTGATGGCAGAAACGAAACACCGGCTACACCGTCATATAAAGAAGAAACAGTAGCCTTTTACCCTTCCGAAAAGAACAATCTGCCCTTTGATATCGAGATACGCACAATTCGGACAGGCAACGAGCCAAAGAAGCAGTCCAAGCACGACTTTCGTATCACAGACGATAACCTCGGCCATGGCGGCGCGAAAACCAAGTTCCGCATGAATATGGACGCCATCCATGCCTTGCAGACCGTTGAGCAGGAAAACCGTCTTGCCACGCCCGACGAGCAGGAAGTCCTCTCCCGATATGTGGGCTGGGGCGGTATCCCGCAAGCCTTTGACAGCGAGAATGCGGCATGGGCGAACGAATACAGAGAGCTTGTAGATACGCTGACTTCCGAGGAATACGAAGCAGCAAGAGCCTCTACCCTGAACGCCCACTATACTTCGCCCACGGTCATAAAGGCCATGTATCAGTGCATCAAGAATATGGGATTTACTGTGGGCAATGTGCTGGAGCCTGCCATGGGCATTGGCAACTTCTTTGGGCTTCTGCCGGAGAGCATGAAGGACAGCAAGCTGTACGGTGTGGAGCTTGACCCAATCACGGGAAGAATCGCAAGACAGCTCTACCAAACGGCGAATATCGCCATACAGGGTTTTGAACAAACCAACCTCCCTGATAGCTTCTTCGATGTGGCAATCGGCAATGTCCCATTCGGTGATTATGGGGTTTCTGACAAGCGATACGATAAGAACAAGTTCCTGATCCACGATTATTTCTTTGCAAAGACCTTAGACAAGGTACGCCCGGGCGGTGTGGTGGCGTTTGTCACTTCCTCCGGCACCATGGATAAGAAGAACCCCGCAGTCCGCAAGTATATCGCTCAGCGGGCTGACCTGCTTGGTGCTATCCGTTTGCCCAACAATGCCTTCCTTGCCAATGCCGGAACGGGCGTGGTAGCTGATATTCTGTTTCTGCAAAAGCGTGACCATCCCATTGAGGTGGAACCCGATTGGGTACACCTCGGAAAATCGGAGCAGGGCTTTACAATCAACCAATACTTCGTGGACAATACCGAAATGGTATTGGGCGAGCTGACTGAGGAAAGCACACAGTACGGCAGGTCGGAGTGTACGGTTCGCCCCATCGAGGGCGCTGTGCTTTCGGAGCAGCTTGCGGACGCTATCGTTAATATCCATGCCGAGATCGTTGAATATGAACGGGATGTCGAAGAAGAAAGCTCCGTTGAAAGTATCCCCGCAGACTCAACGGTACGCAATTTCAGCTTTGCCGTTGTGGACGGAAATATTTACTTCCGTGAAAACTCCGTCATGAACAAGGTTGAGGTATCCGTAACGGCACAGAACCGTATCAAGGGTATGATCGCCATCCGAGACTGTACCCGCAGGCTCATAGAGTACCAGTTGGAAAACTATCCTGATGCCGCCATTGCCAATATGCAGCAGGAATTGAACAGTCTGTACGACAGTTTTACCGCCAAGTACGGGCTGATCAACAGCCGTGGCAATAACATGGCGTTCTCGGACGATTCCTCCTATTGCCTGCTCTGCTCTCTTGAGGTCGTGGACGAAAACGGCAATCTGGAGCGTAAGGCGGATATTTTCTCCAAGCGCACCATTCGCCCCCAACAGGCCATCGACCATGTGGATACCGCAGCGGAAGCGCTTGCCGTGTCCCTCGGTGAAAAGGCAAAGATCGACATGGCGTATATGTCCGAGCTGGCAGGTAGAAATGAGGACGAGCTGTTTTCCGAGCTGAAAGGCGTTATCTTTATGAACCCCATGTTCGGATATGGCAACGGGAATCAGGAGAAATACCTGCCCGCCGATGAATACCTTTCAGGGAATGTGCGGGAAAAGCTGAGAAAAGCAAAGCAGAGAGCTGATTTGTACCCGGATGATTACGCCGTGAATGTGGAAGCCCTGGAAAAGGCACAGCCTCAAGATTTGACCGCAAGCGAGATCGACGTGCGTTTGGGCGCAACATGGCTGCCGCAAAGCGATATTCAGAGCTTTATGGAGGAGCTGTTAAAGCCCTCCTATTGGGCGAGGAACAAGCTGAAAGTCCACTTTTCACCGTATACCGCAGAATGGAGCATATCCAACAAAAACAGCGACTTTGATAATGTTACCGCCAATGTCACCTATGGCACCAAGCGTATCAACGGCTACAAGATCATTGAAGAAACCCTGAATCTAAAGGACGTGCGTATCTTTGATACTGTGACGGATGTAGACGGCAATGAAAAGCGGGTATTGAACAAGAAAGAAACCGTTCTTGCCCAGCAGAAGCAGCAGTTGATCAGGGACGCATTCCGTGACTGGATATGGAAAGATCCCAAGCGTAGGGAGAGATTGACAGCGCTCTACAACGAGAAATTCAACTCCATCCGTCCCCGAGAATACGATGGCAGCCATATCCGCTTTGTGGGAATGAACCCAGAAATAACCCTTCGACCCCACCAAGTGAATGCCATTGCGAGAACGCTGTACGGCGGAAATACGCTGCTTGCTCACGTAGTGGGCGCAGGCAAGAGTGCGACACGTTCGTAACTGAAAAGGTTACGCACAAGTCAGCTAACAATAGAATCGGGAACTGGAAAGGAGTCCCTGAAAAGACTTGGAGAACTAATATTCCGATAGGTGGAATGAAGGGGTAACGCCCTGAAACGCCTACCTTATAAACTGCGATATGCGGCAGTCCTCTGTAACAAGGGCTATGGTATAACGCTCGCTAAAGTCGGCGGAAATGCACCCAAACGGATTATGCCGTGGAAAGTGTCCCAGAGGTGGGATATGTGCATGATACGCCGGAGGTCTATAAACTGCCTATGGTCAGAATGTCATGGATGACTGACGAAATCCCGAATGTACGGGTCTAAAAGGCGCAGGAGCAGAAATGCTCCTTTCCGATTACGGAAGTATGTGAGGATGAGTAAGAATTTTTACTATGAAAGTCCTTGCGGTGTTATAGGCACCGCCCAGCATACAGGCTCAGAGGGACACCTAAGGGCAGATATGTACAGATAGGAATATTGGAACGTGGAAAGGCTGGAACACGGAGCCGGTTACAGGCTATGAGGTGTTGGATTGGAAAGCGTATTGCGTATAACAATCCTTTATCCAGTTGAGAGAGATGGCACAGTACCGTTGAAGCCGTAGAAATACGGTGGAGGGATGGCCATTAGTCGTCAGCAATCAATAAATTGAAAACTATACAGGCACAAAGGTTCGAGTATGACTAAGAAAAGCGAAATCCTCTCGAAAGAAAGGAAAGTACCTGACTTTGGCAAACAAGAAGAAACCCTTAAAGAAACAGAAAATCCGCAACTCCGAATACTACGATATGCAGCTCGTTCTTGACGAACTGTATGCCGCAAGTGTCAAGGGGCAGCGGTTCTGCAATCTTGTGGAACTGATAAAACGCCCTGAAAACATCAAGTTGGCCTACAGAAATATCCGAAAGAACAGCGGCAGTCGGACGGCGGGTGTGGATAATAAAACAATAAGCGATTTGAACAAGTGGAACGAAAATGCCTTAGTTGCCCATGTTCAGCGCAAGCTGGACTGGTATATTCCTAATGCTGTCCGCAGAGTGGAAATACCAAAGGATAACGGGAAAACCCGTCCCCTCGGAATACCCACGATTATGGACAGGCTCATTCAGCAATGTATTCTGCAAGTATTAGAACCTATCTGTGAAGCAAAATTCTTCAAGCGAAGCAATGGTTTCAGACCAAACCACAGTGCAGAAAATGCCATTGCCCAAGCGGAGAGAATGATACAGAACGTCGGTTGCCACTATGTCATTGATATAGACATTAAGTCTTTCTTTGATAATGTGAACCACGGAAAACTGCTGAAGCAGATGTGGACACTCGGAATTAGGGATAAAAAGCTGCTGTCTATCATTTCTGCCATGCTAAAGGCAGAAGTGGCTGGAATCGGTTTTCCCGAAAAGGGTACGCCACAGGGCGGTATCATTTCCCCACTGTTGTCAAACATCGTCCTGAATGAACTGGATTGGTGGATTGTCAGCCAGTGGGAGGAAATGCCCACCCAAAGGAACTATGTACACAGAATCTATGCGAATGGAACTCCCGACAAAAGCAGTACCATCCGTACTCTGCGTAACTACACGAATCTGAAAGAGTGCTATGTTGTCCGTTATGCAGATGATTTCAAAATCTTTTGCAAAAAGCGGTCGGATGCAATCAAGCTGTTCGAGGCTACGAAACAATGGCTTTTAGATCGTCTGGGACTGGAAATCAGCCCAGAGAAATCAAAGATCGTAAATCTGAAACGCCATTACTCTGAATTTCTTGGCTTTAAGCTGAAAGTTCGAACAAAAGGAAAGAAGCCAGATGGACAACCAAGGTATGTAGTAGAAGCGCATATCAAGGATAAAGCATTGCAGAAAATCCGGGAGAAAAGCAAGGAAATTATTGGGCAGATACGGCAGACCTATGACCCAGGAATGGAATATCGTCTGATACAGAAATACAACTCCTATGTCATGGGCGTTCATAACTATTACAGCATTGCAACCCATGTGAATATTGACTTTCACAAAATCGCTTTCGATGTCAAAAAGAGCCTTTACAACAGATTGAAGCACAGACTGCAAAAGAAAGGTCAAATCACAAACAGGTATATCAAGGAGAAATACGGCACAAGCCGGGAGGTGCGTTATCTGAATGGTCACGCCATCGTCCCGATTGCCTATGTTCAGCATAGAGTACCCATGGACAAGAAAAGTCGGGTAAACAAGTACACGCCAGAGGGTCGACTTGAGATTCACAAGAATCTTGCCGGTATCAATATGGCTGTCCTCTATTATCTGATGAACAATCCGTGCGGTAAGCAAAGTGTGGAGTACAACGACAACCGCATTGCGCTCTATGTTGCGCAGAAAGGAAAATGTGCTGTTTCCGGTGCTGAACTGGCAGCAAATCAAGTGGACTGTCACCACAAAAAGCCGTTGGTGCTTGGGGGCAATGACAGCTACCAAAACCTGATTATTGTCTCCGATGTGGTTCACATTCTCATTCATTCCAGTAATGAGCGCACCATCCGAAAATACCTGAAAGTGCTGAACCCGGATAAAAAGCAGTTGGCAAAGCTCAATAAACTTCGTGTGATGGCAGAAATGCTGGAACTCGTTTTCTAAAGGGCAAATCTGTTTGATGTATAGATTGTCATAAAAAGTGCTGACGATGGAAAGCCGTGTGATGGGAAACTGTCACGCACGGTTTGGAGCGGGGGAAAATCTGGAGGAACGGATATGCAGCCTGCGGCTGCATATCCCGCCCAAAGGATTACCTATCGCTATCCTTTGAAATGGTAGCCTCCGCCATGGAAAGTAAGCGGCTGGGGTTATGCAATAAATCCCTGTTCGTGGTTCCCAATCATCTGACGGAGCAATGGGCGGCGGAGTTCTTACAGCTCTATCCATCTGCCAACATCCTTGTCTCCACCCGCAAAGACTTTGAAACCCGAAACCGCAAAAAGTTCTGTTCCCGTATCGCCACAGGCGATTATGATGCGGTCATTATCGGCCACAGCCAGTTCGAGAAGATACCCGTCAGCCGGGAACGGCAGCGGGCGATCTTGGAGGAACAGATCAATGAGATCATGCAGGGCATTGCAGATGCGAAAAGCTCCCGTGCGGAACGCTTTACCATTAAGCAGATGGAAAAGACCAAGCGGCAGCTCAAACTGAAGCTGGACAAGCTCAACTCACAGGAACGGAAGGACGATGTGGTGACCTTTGAGGAATTGGGCGTGGACAGGCTCTTTGTTGACGAAGCGCATATGTTCAAGAATTTGTTCTTAATGACAAAAATGCGCAATGTGGCAGGGCTTTCTCAGACCGAAGCACAAAAGAGCAGCGATATGTATATGAAGTGCCGCTATATGGACGAGCTGACGGGAAACCGAGGTATCGTATTTGCCACGGGTACGCCGATCAGCAACTCCATGACCGAAATGTACACCATGCAGCGATATTTGCAGTACGATACCCTGCACAAACAGGGCTTGCAGCATTTCGATGCTTGGGCAAGTACCTTCGGAGAAACCATTACAGCAATAGAATTGGCGCCCGAAGGCACAGGCTATCGGGCTAAAACACGGTTTGCGAGGTTTTATAACCTGCCGGAGCTGATCGCCATGTTCAAGCAGGTGGCAGATGTGCAGACCGCCGATATGTTGAAGCTGCCCGTGCCGGATGTTGAGTACCATAACGAGGTGCTAAAGCCCTCTAAATTCCAACAGGATATGGTAGCTTCCTTTTCCGAACGCGCCGAAAAGGTGCGAAACGGCATGGTGAACGCCTCTGAGGATAATATGCTTTTAATCACCAACGACGGTAGAAAGCTTGCTCTCGATCAAAGGCTTATTGAGGATAACCTGCCGGATGAGCCGGACAGCAAGGTAAATGCCTGCGTGGATAACATCTACCGCATTTGGAATGAGAGCAAGCCGCAGCGTTCCACGCAGCTCGTTTTCTCCGACTTATCTACCCCGCATGGGGACGGGAAGTTCAATGTGTACGATGATGTACGGCAAAAGCTCATACAAGCAGGCGTTCCCGAAGATGAGATCGCATATATTCATGAAGCCAAGACCGAAACGCAAAAAGCAGCCCTGTTTTCTAATGTGAGGGCAGGTAATGTGCGTATCCTGCTCGGCTCCACCGTCAAGATGGGCGCAGGAACCAACGTGCAAAAATTGCTCATTGCAGAGCATCACCTGGATATTCCCTGGAGGCCCAGCGACATCGAGCAGCGGGAAGGCAGAATACTCAGGCAGGGCAATCAGAACAAAAAGGTCGAGATCTTCCGCTATGTTACTGAGAATACCTTCGATTCGTATATGTGGCAGACCATTGAGAATAAGCAGCGTTTCATCTCGCAGATCATGACCGGCAAAAGCCCTGTCCGTTCCTGCGAGGATGTGGATGAAGCCTCCCTGTCCTATGCAGAGATCAAGGCGCTTGCTACGGGCAATCCCCACATTAAAGAGAAGATGGACTTGGAGATCGACGTTTCAAGGCTGAAGCTGGTGAAATCCAACCATCTCAGCCAACGGTACGCTTTGGAGGACAGCTTGTTGAAACACTTTCCCATGGAAATACGAGCTGCTGAAAAGCGGATCGAGGGCTATCAGAGGGACATTGCCCTATATGAGCAAAACAAGTCCGAGGACTTCCCCGGCATGATCCTTTGTGGTAACACCTATACCGAGAAAAAGGACGCAGGCGTAGCCATTATTGAAACCTGTAAAGCACAGACCTCACCCGAAGCAAAGGAGGTGGGTAGCTACCGTGGGTTTGCCCTGCTGCTGTCATTTGATACCTTTTCAAAGACCTTCTGTATGACGCTGAGGGGGAGCCTGTCCCATACCTTTGATTTAAGCGGCGATGTCTACGGCAATATTCAGCGTATGGACAATCAGCTTGGGAGCTTTTCTGTGCGTTTGGCTGCCTGTGAACAGTCCCTTACAGACCTGTTGGAGCAAAAGGCCAATGCGGAAGCGGAAGTGCAGAAACCCTTTGCACAGGAGGAAGAATTGAATACGAAGATGGCTCGTCTTGCGGAGCTGGACGCTATGCTCAACATCGACAAGCGGGACGATACGGTACTGGATGACGAGCCGGAGCCGCCTAAAGAACGGGTGACGGAAAGAGATGCGCCGGAGAGATGAACGGTAATACAACATTGAAAGCAAAAATGAAAAAGGATTGGAGGAGAGTATATGAAACCCACAGCGGAAGAACTGAATACCCGCCTATATGAGAAAATGTTTGCGGAACAGAAGCGGTATAGGGAATGGCTGCTTTTACAGCCCAGCGAGGAGATATTGAACCATGCGTATGAATACACCGTGCGCGAAGACATTCTACTGTCCCTTGAATACCACGAACTGCCACCCGAGCAGGTAAGGGCGATGTTAAAATCGCCCATTCCCCTTGCGAATGTATTCAAAGAGTTTGAAAAGCGGGAAACGGGATATATGGATACGATATGGGAAGCATTTGAATATCGGGCAAAGACGGCGTTGGAAAATAGCATGAAAAGCAAGAATCAGGATGTGCCGGAAAGATGAACCGCAAATTCGTAACCAAGCAGGAGATCGGGCAGGCTCGGAGGCTTGATCTCCTTTCCTATTTGCAGAAATACCGCCCCGGAGAATTGGTGAAGATCAGCCCCGGCGTTTACTCCATGCGCTCCCATGACAGCTTGAAGCTGTCCAATGGAAGATGGTATCAGTGGTCAAGGGGCGTTGGCGGCGTATCTGCCCTCGATTATCTTGTACTTGTAGAGAACGTTCCTTTTGTGGATGCCGTTGCACAGCTATTGGATAAAGCGCCGCGCATCCCTGCTCAAAACAGCATAACCCTGCCGTCAAAACAGCCCGCAGAGTTTAAGCTGCCCAAGAAGAACGGCAATAACGACAGGGTGATCGCCTACCTCATGCAGAGGGGCATATCCAATGAGGTAATCGAAAAATGCGTAAAAGAGGGTATCTTATTTGAAGATGCCCGGCACAACTGCTGCTTTGTCGGTAGGGATGAACAGGGTATCCCAAGATACGCCATGTTGAGAAGCTCCAGCCCCCACCATACCTTTCTGTTGGATGTGGCCGGAAGCAATAAGGAACACTCCTTCCGTTTGTCGGAGGGTGCTTCGGATACCCTGTATCTCTTTGAAAGCGCCATCGACCTGCTTTCCTTTTTTGAACTGAACGGACAGCAAGCGGGACATTACCTGTCCGTAGCGGGCGTGTACCAACCGAAAAAAGGCAATGTGCAGGACAAACTGCCCGCTGCCCTCTCGCATTTCCTGTCCGTAAACAGTCAAATCCGGCGTATCCAGATCTGCTTTGACAACGATACCGCAGGCAACAGAGCAGCCACGGCAATCGAAAAGCGATTGAACAGCGCATATGAAGTAAAATTATCGCCGCCGGAGGTCGGTAAGGATTACAACGACCAGCTTTTAGCTTTGAAAGGACTACTCATTACCGTCAAAACGAGAAACAAAAATAAAGAGGATATTGACAGATGAAATGCTACACTTTCCACATCGTTGAAACCCGTGAACTGACCCTTGCGGTGGAAGCCGAAAATCTTGCCCAGGCCGAAGCCATTGCCCATGCGTTCCATTATGGCGGCATAGATAACGAGGAAGGACTTGCCGAGGCCGAGGACTTGGAAGTCACTGTTAAGGTTTACGGCACGGTTAATGAAGAATATGACCTGTGCGATTAGGGAATAACCTCAGAAAAGGACTTGCATCGTGTTATCGGATATGATAACATCATACCAAGACTGAACCGGAAGTATGGATATGGCAGACGAGATCGTGAAAAAGAGGCAGGACATTGTTGCACAGCTTACGCAGGCGAGGCTGGAAAAGGGCATGACCCAGGCTGAGCTTGCGGAGCTGATCGGTACGCAGCGTTCCAATATCTGCCGTATCGAAAGCGGCGCGCAAAACCTGAGCCTTGATCTACTGCTGAAGATCTCAAATGCTTTGGATAAGGATGTATCCGTACTGCTGACGGAACGGGAGCGAGATATGGAACACAGATATTTATTAAGAATATACGACACGGAACTATTGCGGTTTTCATTAAAAGATGATGGCCTTGCCGGATTGCAGGCGCACATCCTCTCCATCGCGGATGCACAGCGGTATCTGCTGCCAATGGATATGGAACTGACAAACGAAGGGCTGCTCAAATGGCTCAAACGCCGTATAATTCCCAAGAATAGAGCCTTTGTAGAGGAAATACTCAAGACCTTCGGGCTGAATGTAAACGATACGAAAGGTATTATTGATGTTTGCAAGGGACTTTCCCTGAACGACAGCTATTGGGTAGTACCCGAAAGTTTTGCTGGTAGCTTTAAGGAATATAACCTGTATGAAAACCGCTTCTCCGAGATACTGTCCCTTGTGGCGTATACGGGCGTTGGGCAAAGCCACCGAGCCTTTACCACTTCCCCTGAGTTGACCACACAGGGGATGCTGAGAAAAGCATGGCGGTATCTTGATGGCGAAGGGATATGGCTATATAAGGGCGGCACCGAAGGCGCAGCCAATGCGGGCAAGGAACCCTATTCCGAGTATTACGCCTGTCAGGTAGCACAGGCCATGGGCTTAAATGCCGTTTCCTATGAATTGGAGAACTGGAAAGGCATCCTCGCCAGCAAGTGCAAGCTGTTCACGGACATCGACACGGCATATATCCCCATTGGCTATATCATAAGGACTGGTGGGTTAAAAGCCTGCCTCGACTATTACAACGAATTGGGCGAGGATTTCTCTGAACAGCTCAAAAGTATGCTGGTGTTCGACGCTGTGATCTACAACGAGGATCGGCACTTCGGCAACTTCGGCGTATTGCGGGATAACCACAGCGGCAAGCTGATCGCCCCCGCGCCCATCTTCGATAACGGTATGTCGCTGTTCAACTTCGCCATGGCAGACGACCTCAAGGATGTGGAGGGCTATGCAAAGACCCGCAGCACCCCCTACAATCTGAGCTTTGAGCGGGTGGTCTCGGAGGTAGCGGGAAAGAAGCAGGCGCAGCAGCTTCGCCGCTTGATCGGCTTCACCTTCACGCGGCATCCAAGCATTAACCTGCCGGAGGAACGGTTAGAGATCATTGAAAAGCACTTGCAAAAGCGTGTGACCCGATTGCTGGCGCTCACGAGAAGCAGGTCAAAGAATACCCCTGACAGAGAGGAAAGGTAATCGAATACAGCGCAGGATAAGCGTCTCGAAACGGACGCTTTTTTGCTGTCAAATAAACACTTAGCTTTGGGTTTTAGGGCGGATGCGGCGAAAGCTGCATCAGACTAACGAGCATTGGATTTGATTAACCAAATCCGCCCGTAAGGGAGTTCCCTTAAACCCCATGGCAAGCAAAGGAGGACTTTTTGAGAAACAGAAACATTCAAGTTATGACCCATTTGAACAGTAAAGAGTATCAGATGCTCAATAAGAAAGTAAAGAAAACGGGGCTAAGCCGGGAAGCATATATGCGCCAGCTTATCAATGGCTATGCCCCAAAGGAAATGCCAACGCCGGATTATCATGCCATGATGCGTGAGCTGAACGCCATCGGCAATAACCTGCACCAGATCGCAGCCCGTGCTAATGCCACGGGCTTTATTCTTGCCGATGAATACGCTTTGAAATATAAGCAGCTCATGGACAAGGTGCTTTCTATCCAGGCGGCGGTCACGCTGCCGGAAAAGATGTGATATGGCCACCACAAGGATATGGAAGGTGGATAGCCATTTAAGCCGAGTGATCGATTACGCCGAGAACCATGAGAAAACCGAAAATGCACAGTGGAGCAAGACCGAGTATCAGACCATGCGGGATGTTATGGATTACGCCATGAACGACGCAAAAACCGAGAAGCAATACTATGTGACCGCTCTGAATTGCAATGCTGACTGCGCCCGTGACCAGATGCAGATGACAAAACAGCAGTTTGTTAAGACAGGCGGTATCCTTGCCTGGCACGGGTATCAGTCCTTTGTGGAGGGCGAAGTAGACGCGGACACCGCCCATGAGATTGGGGTAAAGCTTGCAAAAGAGCTTTGGCCAGATTATCAGGTGATCGTGGCTACACACCTCAATACCCATTGCTACCACAACCATTTTGTTCTGAACTCCGTTTCCTTTCTTACGGGCAAGAAATTCAATGCCTGCAAAGAGAGCTATTTGAAAATGCGGGCAGCTTCGGACAGGCTGTGCAAGGAATACTGGCTTCATGTAATCACGGAGCATACGGCATATTACCCCAAGCACTACGCCGAATGGGACGCAGCGAAGAAAGGCCAGCCCACATGGAGAAGCCTTATCCGGGAGGATATGGACGTAGCCATAAAGAGCAGCATGACCTTTGGGCAGTTTATACGCAGCCTGCGGGATAAGGGATATGAGGTAGAGCGCAGAGGCAAGAACCTTCGTGTCCGTCCACCGGGCAAGGAACGCTTTGTGCGGTTGTCTTCCCTCGGCCCTCAATATGAGGAAGAAGCCATTGTCCGGCGCATACTGCGGCAGGAGCGCAGAAGCCGTACTCCCACGCCCAAACAGCCCACGGTCAGAAAGGTCAAAGTGTACGGGGATTTCCATCTATCAAAAGTCACTTGGAAAGGGCTTCGGGCGTTGTACTTCTACTATCTCAGAAAGCTCCGACATGCGGCAATGCAGCCCAAGAGCTACACGCCCATGGTGCTTCGTGAGGACTTGCGGTATATGGACGCTATCTCAGAGCAGACCAAATTTCTGTTCAAGTACAAGCTGGATACCGCCGAGCAGATAGATGGCCTGAAATCCTCCCTCCTGTTCCAAATACAAAGCACGGCAGCGGAACGAACCAGTCTCAGGAACCTTTCGCGCCGTGTTGGGGTATCCGAGGAGGAGCTTGATGGATATGCTAAGCAAATAGCCGAGCTGACCCGAACACTAAAGGGGCTTCGCAAGGAGGTGAACCTGTGCGATGGCGTCATAGAACGCTCCCTCATCATTCAAGAGAAAAATGCGCAGCTGAAAGAGCTTCATCAAAAAGAGCGAGCGCAGGAGCAGACAAAGCAAAAAGCATATAAGGTGCGGCAGTACTGATTTTCGGTTGCATGGAAATCGGGCGTTTATCTTGCATTGCTCTTGTAAATACTGTATGATGAACAAGATAAAGCACAAGATAATGTGCAAGTTAAGCGAGGTGCTTCATGGAACTCTATTCTCCGCCCTATACCATCACAAACCAAATGCTATCCCTTGTTGCAGATATTTCAGAAAAACTGGGAAAGGTTAGTATTTCCAACTCGCTGGAAGCCAAACCTCATCTAAGACGGAACAATAGAATAACGTCCATTCATTCTTCTTTGAAGATTGAAGCGAACTCGCTGTCATTGGGGCAGGTTAGGGATGTGATCGATGGGCATCTTGTGTTAGGCGAACAAAAGGAGATACAGGAAGTTAAGAACGCATATGCCGCATATGAAAGGCTGCCGAACATCGACCCATATCAACTATCCCAGCTTAAAGAGCTGCACGGAGTCATGACAAAATATGTGGTGGAAGAGTCGGGGGTTTTTCGTTCCGAGGAGGAAGGCGTGTTCAATGGCGACCAATGTATCTTTATGGCTCCGCCTGCAAAGTTCGTTCCCCGGCTTATGGATGATTTGTTCTCATGGATGAGCAAAGCCAAGAATGAGCTGCACCCGCTTATTCTTTCAGCAATCTTTCATTATGAGTTTGTTTTCATACATCCCTTTTCTGATGGTAACGGAAGGATGGCAAGGCTTTGGCATACGGCGCTGCTTAGCCAATGGAAGCCGATCTTCGAGTATATCCCCTTGGAGAGCCAAATAGAAAAGTTCCAGCAGGAATACTACGCTGCCATTGCCGCCTGTCATACAGAAGGCAGTTCCAACGTCTTTATCGAGTTCATGCTGGAGCAGATCGACAAGGTATTGGACGAGATTGCAGCACAGCTTATAAGGGAAGAAAGCGAATTGTCCATCTATGTGGAGAAATTGCTTTCGGTCATGGAGCAGGATGTTCCCTATAACGCAACAGCCCTTCTTGGGAAGCTGGGCTTGAAATCAAGAAATACCCTGCGGAACCACTATCTGACACCTGCCATAGAACAAGGATTGGTCACTATGACCATACCCGAAAAACCAAATAGCCGAAACCAAAGGTACAAACGAATGTAATATTAGCGATAAGAAGCGTCTATCTGAACAGGTAGGCGTTTTTTGTTGCAAAGAAAGGAAGTGGATAAACATGAGCCAACAAGGAGAAGCAGCCGAGCAGATCGTCAACATGGCAACGAACGTGACGGTCAAGGGCGTGGAGTGCGTCAGTAATCTTGCAGGCAAGGGCGCTTTGTCCCTTGCCACATTTTTGCTTGCCGTGCTGAAAGACCAGACCAAGACCGAGGGCAAAGCCCGTATGCGGGCATTTCATAACAAACCCACTAAGGTGTTTGTCATCAAAGCCAAGGATATGAAGGTGTTTGCCGAGGAAGCCAAAAAATACGGCGTTCTGTATGCGGCAGTCACCAATAAAAAGCAAAAGGACGGTTTGGTCGATGTGGTGGTCAACGCCGCCGATGCTGCCAGGGTCAACCGCATTGCAGATCGCTTCGCCCTCTCCACTGCGGATGTGGAGACAATTCGCGAGGGTATTCAAAAAGCCCGCTTGCAGCAGGCTGAAAAGGCGCGTACCGACCCTGCCGCAGAAAAGGACGGGCATACCGTGGACGATGCTACCCTCGGTGAGATGATGGGCGAACCCTCGCCACGGGCGAACGAACACAAGCAGCCCATCGAGGTATCTCGGCCAAACCCTACGAAGGGGCAGACGGAAAGATCAAGTCTGTCCGAGCCTACCTCAAAGACGCAAGAAGCTATCGACGGGGAGAGGTCTGAAAAGCCCTCTGTCCGGGAACAAATTCGTGACATCAAGAACCGCAGGGCGGCAGAGCAGAAAACGCCGGAGCGCGACAGAACGCCGGAACACATCCCCGTTCATGGGAATAACAAATCAATCAAAAAATCTAAAGCGAAAGGACGGTAAAAATGCATGGAGCAGAAAAATGAACAGCGTAAAGCCCTGTATGCCAAGGTAGACGATATGGTGAACATGGTGCTTTCGGATAAAGGAACCTTGACCGATTTTCTCACCGTACAGGCACATCTTGGGAAGACCGGCCTTGCAAACACATTGCTCATAGCTGCACAAAAGCCCGACGCCACCTATCTGCGCAGCTTTGACGATTGGCAAAAGCGCGGGCGTTCCGTTATGAAAGGCGAAAAAGGCATTGAAATGCTTGCTCCCACAGGAGAATACGAGCGTTCAGACGGTTCCACCGGGATGAACTTCGGCGTAAAGCGCTTGTTTGACGTTTCGCAGACCACGGGAAATAAGGAATGGAAACAATATAACCCGCCTATGAAAGCTGCCATCAAAGCACTTACGGCAAAAACTCCTGTTCCCATTCGCCTTGACGACAGCGTTGCACGAAATATAGGCGCATTGTATTCTGAGGATGCGAAAGCCATTCTCGTAGCAAAGGGGATTGAGAGCAAGGGCTTGTTCTTTTCTGTTGCAAGAGAGCTTGCCCATGCGGAGGGGTGTGACAATACCTTTCTTTGCGAATGTGCGGCCAACATCACCTGCATCCGATACGGTATTGAACCCAAGCCCCTCGATGAGATCCCCAAGGACTTTTCCGACCTCGATAGCAGGGACAAACGAGATGCGCTTTCCATCATTCGCGATACCGCCTGTGAGATCATGGAACGCATGAACAAAAACCTACAGGTGGAGCGTAAGAAAAATGAACCTGAAAGGTAGAAAATCGTATGGAAAAACGGATCATCGAAGTGGACGAATATCAGCATGGGCTGATTATCAACTCCCTCAACGACAAGCGCAACGCTCTTATAACGGAAGGCAGAGATACCGAATTTGTGGACGATACCTTGTTGGAAGTCATGGACGCGCCCACAAAACGGGAAAAGCGAAAGCAGCGTTGGGAAAGGGAGCGGTAATCCACCCGGAAGCGGAGAACCGAATATGAGCAAGCCCAACACAGAAAATCGGTATAGGCCCGTATTCGTAGCTCTCGGCGTTATCCCCGTGACCTGGGCGGCCTTACTGGTCGCACCCTTTATTGACCGTGGGCTTGTAGGGATTGTGGAAGGCTTCAGCAGGACGTCCACCGACCCCTTCGGCATATCATGGTGTTCCGATTCACTTAGGACTATCCTGATATTCCTCATGCTGTACGGCGTTGGGCTTGGCGTATATTTCTCCACGCAGCGCAACTACCGCAAGGGCGAAGAACACGGCAGCGCCAAATGGGGCAATCCGAAGCAACTCTGTCAAAAATATGCGAAAAGCGAACCCTCTGAAAACATTATCCTGACTGAGAACACGAAAATCGGGCTGGATGGAAAGAAGCACAGGCGTAACCTCAACGTCATGGTAGTGGGCGGTTCCGGCGCAGGTAAAACGAGGTGCTATGCGAAGCCAAATGTTATGCAATGTAATACCTCTATGGTTATTTTGGACCCAAAAGGCGAGATTTTGCGAGATACGGGTAATCTCCTGGCGCAAAAGGGGTACATTATCAAGGTCTTAGACCTGATCAACACAGAGCGGAGTCACGGCTATAATCCCTTTGCCTACCTGCGCAACGAAAAGGATGTGCTGAAGCTGGTGGCAAACCTTGTGCGAAACACCACGCCAAAGGGAGCTTCCAGCAACGACCCGTTCTGGGAAAGAGCCGAAACAGCATTGTTGGAGGCTCTTATTCTTTATCTTCTATATGAAGCCCCCGCAGAGGAACAGAACTTCCCCATGGTCATGGAGATGATCAACGCCGCCGAAGTGCGGGAGGAAGATGAAGGATATGAAAGCGTTCTTGACGAGCTGTTCAGCCGTTTGGAGTACCGTGACCCCGAACACCTTGCGGTAAAGCAATATCATATTTTCAAGATGGCGGCGGGCAAAACAGCAAAATCCATTCTCATTTCCCTCGGTGTTCGATTGGAGAAGTTCAACCTGCCTCAAATCGCTTCCGTTGTCACCTGCGACGAGCTTGACCTGCCCTCCTTGGGCGAAAGGAAAACAGCGCTGTTTGCCGTAATCCCCGATAACGATAGTTCGTTGAACTATATCATCGGTATGATGTACACCCAGCTATTTCAGGAGCTGTATTATTCGGCGGACTTCAAGCACAACGGCAGCCTGCCCGTCCATGTACATTGTGTGATGGACGAGTTTGCCAATGTCGCTTTGCCGGATGAGTTCGATAAGCTCCTTGCTACCATGCGAAGCCGTGAAATCTCGGTCAGCATTATCATTCAGAACATCGCCCAGCTAAAGGCACTGTTTGAAAAGCAATGGGAAAGCATCATCGGCAACTGCGATGAGTTCCTTTATCTTGGCGGAAATGAGGACAGCACCCATGAGCTTGTATCAAAGAAGCTGGGGAAAGAAACCATCGATATGAACACCTACGGAGAATCCAAAGGAAGAAACGGAAACTACTCAAAAAACTGGCAGCTCTCAGGGCGAGAGCTTATGACCCCGGATGAAGTGCGTATGCTGGATAACCGCTACGCACTTCTTTTTATTCGGGGAGAACGGGCCATGCAGGACGATAAATACAATATCCTGCGCCATCCCAACATTGGGTTAACGGTGGACGGCGGCGCGGAACGGTATGTCCACGGTCTTACAACCAAGGCGTTTGACCTTGAAGAAATCCTGCTCGGCGGCAATGCCGACGATTATGAAATTTTCTTTGAGGATGAAGCACACAAAATCTATGAAACCAGGGAGGAAACAAAAAATGAGTAAAACCAACAAGAAACCTCTTACCCAAAAACAGACCATGACCCCGAAGATGAAGAAAGCGTTCACCGTTTTCTGCGCTTTGGCGCTGGTATTCTCCTTTACCACCGTTGCTTTCGCTACGGACGATCCCATTGAAGTGGTGAATAATCTGTCTGAGTTTATTTTCGGTTTGATCCGTGCCATCGGTATTATCCTGCTTGCCTTTGGTATCGTGCAGGTGGGCTTGTCCCTAAAATCCCATGATCCATCGCAGCGCGCCAATGGCTTCTTGACCCTTGCAGGCGGTATTATCATCACCTTTGCCCGCGAGATACTGAACCTGATCATTGGATAAGGGTGGTATTTATATGAAGGTAAACATCGCGGAACCCATGCACATCCACTCCCTTGGCGGGGAGCTTCGAGAGGCCACCATTATCGAGAAAGTGGGAGATAACAAATATATCGCAGAGTATGGCGGGGTGAAATGCTCCGCCATTTATAATCCCTTTGTCAATCGGTTCTATGTGGACGATAAGTTCGGTATTATTCCCGACAAGAAACCAAAGAGGGACGATTTGATTCGTTAAACACTGTCGGGCAGCCCCTTATTGTGGCTTGCCCGAACCTTGAGGGAGGTGACGAAATGGGAAGTGGAAACTGGATCATAGACAACCTCTTAAACGCACTGAATGTCTGGAACGCAAAGCTCGCTGAAATATGGCTGCTTATTACCCAATCGCCGGATCAATTCAAGGGCGGCGGGATATGGGATGTGATCGTAAGCATAAACGGCTCCTTGAAAGCCGTGGGATATGCGCTATTGGTGCTGTTCTTCCTTGTGGGCATGGTCAAGACCTGCGGGAGCTTCACGGAGATCAAAAAGCCGGAACACGCTTTGCGGCTCTTTGTCCGCTTTGCCGTGGCAAAGGGTGTCGTAGGATACGGGCTTGACCTCATGATGGCGCTTTTCCGTATCGTGCAGGGCGTGATCTCCCGTACCATGCAAACAGCGAGCCTTGGGACGATTGCGGCAACCACGCTGCCGGAGGGTATGGAAGCAGCTATACAGGAACTCACATTCTTTCAAAGCATCCCCGCCTGGGCCGTGAGCTTGATCGGCAGTCTGATTATTATTGTACTGTCCTTTGTTATGATCATGAGCGTATACGGGCGCTTTTTCAAGCTCTATCTCTATACTGCCATCGCCCCTATACCGCTATCCACCTTTGCGGGAGAACCCACCAGCAACATTGGAAAGACATTCTTAAAGAGCTATGCCGCCGTATGTCTGGAGGGAGCCATCATTGTACTGGGCTGTATCATCTTCTCGGTGTTTGCGGCAGCGCCGCCTGTTGTCGATACCTCGGCAAGCGCCGTGACCATCGTATGGACGTATATGGGCGAACTGATCTTTAACCTGCTTGTATTGACGGGTGCGGTTAAGATGGCTGACCGTGTCGTGCGAGAAATGTTCGGATTGTAAGTCAAATTCCAAGTCCGGGCAGACTAAAACCTTGACAAGCTGCGTATAATATGAAAAAATACGATTGAGTGGATTATTTCATAAAAGGAGAATGTGAGATGTATATCAAACGGGAGCTTGAACGGAAATTCCTGCACATGAATGGGTTCTTTAAGACGATATTTGTCACAGGGGCAAGACAGGTAGGAAAAACCACTATGCTCAAGCACCTGTGCGAAGGGCAGGAGCGCGCTTATGTGACATTAGATAACAGAATGGCGCGGGAGCTTGCCAAATCAGACCCCGTGCTGTTCTTTCAGACGTATAAGCCGCCCATACTGATAGACGAGGTACAGTACGCCCCGGAGTTGTTCAGCCAAATCAAGATCATGTGTGATGAAAGCGACCAACGGGGGCTGTTCTGGCTGACGGGTTCACAGCAATTCTCCGTTATGAAAGCCATACAGGAATCCTTGGCGGGAAGGGTCGGTATACTTACCCTATATGGCCTTTCTCAACGGGAAAAAGCGGGGATATATTTCGAGGATACCCTTGATTTCTCTCTGCCCTGCCTTATGGAACGGCAAAAGCAGCTAAAAAGGAACGACATCCACGATGTGTTCTCCCATATCTATCAGGGCGGTATGCCCCAGGCTTACTTCGGGGACGATGAACAGCGACAGGAGTATTTTAATTCTTATGTGGATACCTACCTCATGCGGGATATAACCGAGGCCGGAGGTATCACGGACTATGTGCGCTTCAAAAAGCTGTTGGTAGCCTGCGCCGCATTGACAGGAGAACGGGTCAATTACAACACTTTGGCGGAAGCGGCGGAGATCGCACCCACCACAGCCAAGGCTTGGGTGGATGTTTTGGAGGGCTTGTTCATCGTCATGCGCTTGCAGCCCTATACTAACAATGCCTTAAAGCGTTTGGTAAAAGCGCCCAAGCTATACTTCTGCGATACGGGATTATGTGCGCACCTGTCCATGTGGCTGAGTAAAGACGCCCTCATGAACGGCGCTGCCAGCGGGCATTATTACGAAAACTATGTGGTTATGGAGCTTGTAAAAAACTATGCCTATGCAAAGTCCAAGGCAAATCTGAGCTTTTACAGGGACTCCAACAATAAGGAGATCGACGTTTTCGTTGAGGAAAACAACCTTATCCACCCATTGGAGATCAAGAAATCCGCAAGCCCCGACAGGCGCGAGGTGAAGAAGTACGATCTGCTGGATAAGGCCTCCATTCCCCGGGGCAGCGGCGGCATTGTGTGCATGTGCGATGCGCCGTTCCCCATTGATGCGGATAACAGCTATATCCCCAGCAATCTCATATAGGAGCGTGTGCATATGGTAGCAAGCAATAAGGTATGCCCGAATTGCGGGCATAAGATGAAACAGCAGTTTATCGGTTTGCAGCATTGCAAATGCGGCATGAGCTGGAAAAAGGACATCGGCTTCTTTGAGCGGAGCGGGGATATGGTGTTTGCACTGGAACGCAGAACCGTGGGAAAGAAGGTAAAGCAGGTTTCCGTCATCCGTTATAAAAACGCTTAACTGGCCATATCAAGGAATGAAAGCATCTGAGAGATCAGGTGCTTTTTATTTTAAGAAAAAGGAGGCAATCAATGGAAGTAAAAATCAACCGTGAAATACGGGACTATCAGGAAAACATCTTCTTTGGGCTGAACCTGCGTCAGCTCATTTTTTCTGTACTGGCCATCGCTGTGGCGGTGGGCATCTATTTCGGCTTGCGGGATCTTTTAAGTTCCGAAACCGTGTCCTGGCTCTGTATCGTGGGAGCGTTCCCCTTTGGAGCAATGGGCTTTATCAAGTACAACGGCATGACCGCCGAGCAGTTCATAGTGGCATTTGTGAAATCTGAGTTATTTTTGCCCCGTGAGCTTTGCTTTCAGGGCGAGAACCTGTATTACGCCATACTGGAGCCTGTGATCGAGAACAAAACCGCAACAACTTCGCAGCCTAAGAACAAAAGGAGGAAAAAGTGTGATTAAAGCATTGAGCAGAATTCTCAAACAGGATAAAGAAAAGCTCACCATCCCAAAGTCCGTACAGCAGGTCATCCCTGTCAAAAAGATATGGACGGACGGTATCTGGCAGGTAGGAAATAAGTACAGCCGTTGTTGGAAGTTCAGCGACATCAACTACGCCATAGCATCCAAGGAGGACAAGACCTCCATGTTCTTGGACTATTCGGAGCTTCTCAATTCTTTGGACAGCAACGCCACAACCAAGATCACCATCTGCAACAAAAAGATGAACCGTGACTCTTTTGAGGAATCCATCCTGCTGCCCATGAAGGGAGATGAATACGACGAGTATCGTCGGGAATACAACGATATGCTGTTGGACAAGGTGACGGATGTATCCAACTCCATTGTGCAGGAACGGTATATCACCGTATCCGTCGTTGCAAAGGATATTGAGGAGGCGCGGAGTTATTTTAATCGGGTTGGTACGGATATGGCTTCTCACCTTGCACAGCTTTCCTCCTCCTGTGAGGAATTAAACTCCGTGGAGCGGTTTCGCATCTTCCATGACTTCTTCCGTCTGGGGGAAGAAACCGCCTTTACCATGAATTTGAAGCAGATGATCAAAAACGGCAACAGCTTCCGTAACTATATCTGCCCCGATACCTTTGAGTTTCGTAAGGACTATTTCAAGATGGGCAATAAGTACGGACGGGTTCTGTTCCTCAAAGATTACGCTTCGTATATCAAGGACAGCCTTGTTGCGGAGCTGTGTGAGCTGAACCGCAATCTATGCTTCTCTCTCGATATTATCCCCATCCCCACAGATGAAGCGGTGCGGGAAGTGGAGAGCAAGCTCTTGGGCGTGGAAACGAATATCACCAACTGGCAGAGAAAACAGAACGCCAACAACAACTTCTCTGCCGTGGTTCCCTACGACATGGAGCAGCAACGCAAGGAAACCAAAGAGTTCCTTGACGATCTTGTGAGCCGTGACCAGCGCATGATGTTCGGCGTAGTGACCTTCGTGCATACCGCCGATAACAAAAAGCAGCTTGATCGGGATACGGAAACCCTGTTGTCCGTGGCAAGAAAGCACCTCTGCCAGCTTTCTGTATTGAAGTATCAGCAGATGGATGGACTGAATACCGTACTGCCCTACGGATTAAGGAAGATCGACGCCATGCGCACCCTGACTACCGAGAGCATGGCGGTACTCATGCCATTCCGCGCCCATGAGATCATGGATGTAGGAGGAACCTACTGCGGTATGAACGCTATCAGCCACAATCTAATCATTGCCGACAGAAAGCAGCTTATTAACGGCAACGGGTTTATCTTAGGCGTATCCGGCAGCGGCAAGTCTTTCTTTACGAAAAGAGAGATCGTATCCCTGTTCTTGGGTACCAACGATGAGATCATCATCGCAGACCCGCAGAACGAGTACACGGCCTTGGTAACAGCCCTTGGCGGCGCAGCCATCAACCTTGCGCCCACTTCGCCCAATCATATCAACGCCATGGATATGGCGCTGGGCTACGGTGACAATGAGAACCCCTTGATTGCCAAGAGCGAGTTCGTTCTCTCCTTTATCGAACAAATCATGGGCGGTACGGGCAAGCTGCAAGCGGTGGACAAATCCATCATTGACCGCTGTCTGACCAATATCTATGATGATTACCTCAGAAGCGGGTATACGGTGGCACCACCTACCCTTTCAGACCTGCACAAGGAGCTGAAAAAACAGAAAGAGAAGCAGGCAAAGGAGCTGGCCCTTGCCATTGAAATGGTAGCCGAGGGCAACTTGAATATGTTCGCCCACCAGACCAATGTGGATGTGCATAACAGGCTCATTGCTTACGGTATCCGTGATCTCGGGAAACAGCTGCGCACTCCCGGTATGCTGGTCATGACCGACGCTATCCGTAATCGTGTTGCCCGAAACCGGGAGCGCGGTATCCGTACCCATGTCATATTGGACGAGATGCACATCTTCTTTGCCAATGAGCTATCTTCTCAGTTCTTCTCGGAATCGTGGAAGCAGTTCCGTAAGGACGGGGCTTTGGCAACAGGTATCACCCAGAACGTGGAGGACTGCTTAAAATCCGTTACCGCAAGGACGATGCTGGCAAACTCCGAGTATCTTGTCATGCTCAATCAGGCCCCTACGGACAGGGCGGAGCTTGCAAGGCTGTTGAACATCTCGGACAATCAGCTTTCGTATATCACCAATGTGGGCTTCGGTAAGGGGCTGCTAAAATGCGGGAACAGCATCGTGCCTTTCGTGGACAGTTTTCCCAAGAACACGAAGCTATATCAGCTTATGTCAACCAAGCCCGGTGAAGTGCAGGAAATCATAGCGTAATACAACGGCAACCGCTTCGGCGGTTGCTTACATATTTCATATGGGAAGGAGGATCAAGACTTGAAAGAGATCAAAACAAGAGAAACGAACAACGCACCTAGGATACTCTCGGATAGCGCAAGAGCACCACGGGAGCTTGCCAAACGCTCTATCTTAGAAGCAAAAGAAAAGGCAAAATCCGTAGCACAGGGCGAAAGTTCCCAATATTCTGAAACGCCGGAACAGTATGCTTCCGATAAGGTGGAGCAGACCGCCGAAACTGCGGCTTACAGAACGGCGGAGAGCGGAAAAGACCTTGCCCGGCGTTCTGTCAGGGAGATTAGGGAGCGGGTAAACGGCAGGAAAGAAGCTGTCCCTACCTCTGAGCATACAGGGCAGGACGTTTCTTCTACCAATGGACAATCTTTACGACCGTCCCCGCAAGGGCAGGCTGCACAAAATGCTGTCTCTGACAAACAGGCGAACACCGTTCGGTCAGCTAAAACCGATAAAGTATCCGGCTATCGACAGGAGGATATACAGACAAATGCCTACCGAGCGGGGCGTGAGCGTGTGGTGCGGCAATCCCGGCAGCGCACTTTGCGTAATGCCCGCCATTCAGCAGAACGTATAAATAAGTCCGTCAAAACAGCGGATAATACCGCAAAAGCCACCATTAAGGCTTCTAAGAAAACCGTCAAGGTGGCGGAAAAGACGGTGAAAACCGTAGATAAAACGGCAAAGACCACCGTAAAGGTCACACAGAAAGCGGCGGCAAAAGCGGCACAGACCGCAGCCAAGGCAGCGCAGGCGGCAAAAGCAGCGGCAGCAGCGGCGAAAGTGGCGGCAAAGGCTATTGTAGCGGCAGTCAAAGCCATTATTTCGGCGGTAAAGGCATTAGTAACAGCGATTGCCGCAGGCGGTTGGGTAGCCGTTATTGTGATCGTGGTCATTGTGCTGATCGTTGCTCTGTTGTCTGTGTTCGGCGTGTTCGCTTCCAACGATGTGCCGGACGGGAGCAAGCCCTTAACGGCGGCTATCGAGGAGATCGACGCAGAGTTTCAGACCGGGATACAGGAGAATATCGATTCTATCAAAGAGAGCTATGAAGCGGACGTCGTGGAGCTTATCTTTGAGGGGGATATGGAGAGCCTGCAAAGCCAGGTGCCGAATTGGGCGGATGTGGTAGGCGTATATGCCGCCAAGGAGGGTATGGACGAAGATAATCCCAGCGATGTGACCGTCGTTACGCCGGAGAATATCGAGCGGTTAAAAGCTATCTTCTATGACATGAACACCGTATCTTACCGAACGGAAACCGAAACGGAAAGCTCCTATGTGACGGACGAATACGGCGCAGTCTTATATGACCGCAACGGTGATGCGATCACCGAGGAAACCGTTACCCTCTATATCTACATCGACACTTCCTTTATGGGCTACCGGGAAGGGGCCGACTTCTATAACCTCAATGCCGAGCAGGACGAGATACTCACAGAACTTATGCGTCCCGAATACTATCCGCTATTTGCGGAACTGTTGGGGGATACCGTTGGTGACGGCGGTGAGTACGGCTTTGGTTTGGACATCAACCCTGACTTGCCGGACAGCGAACTCGGAGCGCAGATCGTAGCGGCGGCAAAGCGGTACATTGGACGCAGTTATTCCTCAATGGACTGTTCTAAGCTGTGCAGGACAGCGTATGCAGATTGCGGTCTGACTTCCATGAACGGCAAATCCTCCGTGTATATGGCAAAAGCCTGTGAGGAAATGGGCGTACTGTTTACCGATCCATCACAGCTGCAAGCCGGTGACCTGATATTCTTCTCCCGTTTTGACCCAAGCAGAGGCCCCGAATACTGCGGGGATACGGGACGCTGCGGAACAGGCAAATGCAGAAGATGGATGCACATTCATCATGTTGCAATCTATATCAACCACCAATATCTCATTGACAGTACAGGCGGCAACAATAGCGTTCAGATACGAAAGCATTGGGGCATGGATACAGCCAAGTGGAAATGGTGCTGCTTTGGCAGACCCACAAGGTAAGGTGGCTCATGTGGACATTTTAGTAGTATTGGACTTGCTTTTCCTGTTTGCCTTGAAAGCGATAGATAATCTGCTTTCTACGGGAAAAGCGATACTCATTCAGCGCCACAAACCTATTCTCGCTTCATTGTCAGTAGTGGTATCTCAAATCATCTTCTACCGCCTGATCGATAAGGTATCCGCAAGCGAGAATGACCTTGCCATGTACTTTGTATCCATTGCAGCAGGCGTTGGCACTTACCTTGCGGTCAAAATCAGCGACAGGTTCTCCAGAGAGCGCACCTTTGTGAATATCCTCCTCTGTGATGATCGCCAAGCCATGATTGAGCTTCGGGACTTTTTGAAAGAGCACAAGATCACCAACCTCGCTACCGATGGATATACCAAGGATTGGAATAAGACCATAGCCATTACCGCTTATGCGGAAACAAGGGCACAAAGCAAGCTGATCGACGGATATATCCGAGACAGCAACACCAAATTCAAAAGAATTGTACAGGAAAAATAGAGGAGAATTACAAAATGAGAATGTCAAAAGCAAAATTAGCTGTCCTTGCCACTCTTTCCGTTGTGGCAATCGCCTTGGGCATTGCGGTATTCACCGTACCGGCCGAGAAAGAGCAATATATCCCCATATCCATTGCCCCTACGCCTGAGGTGGCGAATATAAGCCTAAAGGCTGAAGCTACCCCTGTTCTTCCCGCGCCCACGCTGCCACCTGACATGGTAAAAGCAGAGCTGGCCGAAACACCCGTAAACACCGCTTCAAGCCGGCCAACCAAAGCACCCAACAGCGCACGGAACACTCCCAAGGTAAGCGGGGCCTTTGCGCTGGGCATTGGAAAAAGCATGGTTCAGATCGCCAATGGCGTGGATGAAAGAACCCTGGAAAAGACGCCGGGGTGGCTCACTACTTCGGCACAGCCCGGGCAGGAGGGCGTATGTGTGGTATATGGGCATAGGAACAGAAACCATTTGAAGGTGTTGGAGAATGTCAAGGAGGGGGACGCCATTATGGTGTACACAAAGGACGGTACGGCATATACCTATATCGTTGAAACCATAGAGATACTGGACAACGAAGCAGACCTGCGTATCCCCACGCTGTCAGGCTCTCATCTTATGCTCACCACCTGCTACCCCTTTCGGTATTCGGGTCATGCGCCGCAGAAGTTCGTGGTGAGAGCTTGTATTAGCCGTTAATAATGTTTATAACTGAGTGTGTTTGTACCTTTGCGTATTTGTCTGAGAATGATTAAAGTATTGTATATTAGGTGTTCTGAAAGGAAGATTACAATGCTGTCTTTTGAAAATGTATTGGACTGCTTTGAACTGGTTATTCAAGCAGGAATATGCGAGGTGGTGATAACTCGCCACGGATATGTGGTAATGGAGTGGGACGAGGAAGAACGCGAATGGTT